>OGXN01000058.1_pt1 | contig 141620 bp, 108 predicted proteins | sample 1576281 | NCBI WGS metagenome assembly OGXN01 (sample SAMEA3541494, study PRJEB24748) | human gut metagenome | biome: human gut; feature: human-associated habitat; material: faeces | place: China | collected 2012
CCACGTCCATGCCCACGGTGCCGCCCCAGGTGGTGAGCTGGTAGCCGCTTTCATCTCCCTTGGTGTCCAGCTTGGCGTAGGAGCCCGTCCCCTGCATCCACATGTGGAAGTAGGGAAGGTCTTCGTTGATATAAGCGGGGTTCACGCCCATCTGGTTGGTACGGTTGCGTATCCATGTCATCTGGTCGCGCAGGGCGTCCCGCTGCGCGATGCCCAGGCTCGTCACCGTGCTGCCCGCCGCCGCAGCCATGGCATGCCTGGCCGCAGAGGGATTGTTCGTCATGTCATTATTGAGGGAGCTCAGGAAGTCGGTAAGCGCCTGGTCCACGGTTCCGTGCCGGGCGGCTTCCCAGACCAGGTTGGCGCCCGCTGTGGAGTTGGCCGTATCCGCCACACTGGCGTAAATATTGTCCGTTTGTTCTTCCGCCTTGAGCACGACTTTATCACCTTCCTGCACCAGGTGCGCGTTCTTGTAGTACGTAAGGAACAGGCCGCCTACCGTCAGCGTATTTTCTCCCAGCTGAATGGTTCCGCCCCCGGTGAGTTCCATCAGCGTGAGTTCCATCGGATTGCCGGACTTCCAGGTGATGTTGATGCCCGGAAGGCTGGTCACATGGAAGGAAGCGCCGTTTTCAATGACGATGTCGCCGGAGGACTGGATGAAGGTGGAGACCAGGTCTGCGTCCGTATTCACCGCAAAGGTGGTGGTGGAACCGCTGCCGAAGGTGGCGCCGTCCACGGTCAGGGTGGTATTGAGCGCCGTCAGCGCGTTGTCGCTGGCCTGGATGGTCAGATTACCGTTGTTCACCAGCTTGCCATAGGAGAGGTGAGCCCCGTCCACATCCGCCTTCCCCTGGAGGACCAGGTTCCCGCCGCTGACCGTCAGGTCCGTATCCGCCCCGGAGCTTCGCAGAACCTGCGTACCCGCGCCGGATACGTCCAGCGTTCCGGCCCCCAGCGTTCCGTCAAAGGTGTACGTCTGGCCGGAAGCCGCCTGGATATTCAGGGTCTGTCCGTTCAGCGTCAGGGTGCCGGAGCCTTTCAGGCCGCTCGCGCCGCTGTCCGCTCCCAGGCTCAGGGAACCGTCCAGGTCCAGCACCACGCCGGAAAGCGCACTGTCCGCGGCCAGCCCCAGGGAGGCGCCTTCCGCAAGGTGAAGCGTGCCCGTCCCGCTGATTTCCGCATGGGAAAGATTGTCCATAACGCCTGTAAGCGTGAGCGTCCCGTTGGTGCCGATGTCCAGCTTTCCTCCGTTGGCGCCAGATTCAAGTGTCTGCGCTGTTGCATGGCCTCCAATGCCGATCACCGCAAGAGAACCCGCATCCGTTGAGTCAAGCCGCAGGGCTTCCACATTGGCCGTGCCGTTGAGCTGGAGAGTCCCCTCCTGCGCAATGATATCTCCCGCCAGCGTCACATTCCCGGACAGGGTGAGCTTGTTGGCTCCCGTCTTGACCAGGTCCGTGTTGGCTGCCGCGCCGTCCACGCCGCTGATGTTTCCGGCAAAGACGGTATCCACTCCCGCTCCTTCATGGAAGAGGTTGTTTTGCAGCTCAATGCTTCCCTTGTTGTCCGCCGTGTTGGTGACGATGAGGTTGCCCGTGCCCGTCTGGCCAGGATTGGTTCCCGGCGCGGTCAGGTTCTTGATCACCATGGAGCCGTCCGACTGGACGTAAAGGTCCTGGTCCACGATCACCGCCTGATAGAAGTTAAGGGCCTGGTTCGTGACCGGATTGTCCGCACTGCCCGTGCCGTCCACGGAAGACACGTAAACCAGGTCCGTATCACCGGAGAGAACGATGCTGCCTCCGTTGACGTCTACAATGCCGAAGCCGAGCGCGGCAAAAAGCGGATTGGCCGTGATGTGGCTCTTGAGCGTTTCAAGGTCCTGCGCAAAACCGCCGTTGGTGAGCAGGATTTCCAGATTGCCGCCCGCCGTTTTCATGGCATCCATGACGCTGGTGAGGTCCAGCGTGAGCGTGGAGCCGTCCCCGAAGGAGATGCTGCCCAGGTTGTCCCCCGTTCCGTCAAACTGGATAAGGGCGTCTGCCCCCGTGAACGGATCGCCGGAAATGTTGTCAGCGCTCAGGGCCAGTGTGTTGCCCGTTCCGTTAACGGTCCAGGTGGAGCCGTTCTTAAGCCCGGTGATCTGCGTGCCCGCCGTGGTGGTGGCGACCGTTCCCAGTTTGGAAGCGTCCAGGCCGCCCAGGGAGATATTGCCGGAATCGGCAATTGCACTGACATTCACGCGGTTTGTAGCCGTTCCGGCGTAGTTCCCGGCATTTGCCAGGCCGCCGGACTGAATGAGGATGTTGGTTGTGGCCGCGGCATCAGAGAGGTCCAGCGTGCCTTTGGCCAGCGTCAGCGTACCCGTCAGCCCGTTGGCGCGGTCTCCCACCGCAAAGGTGCCCGCGGTGTTGACGGTGAGGCTGCCCGCACCCGTGATGGTTCCGGCCCATGCGGCATTGTCCCCCGTACCGTCGCCGAGCTGGACAGTGGAGTTCTGCTCAATGCTCAAGGTTCCCGTACTGGTATTCGCCCCGGTCAGGATGAGCTTGTCCGTTCCGCGCACGTTCAAATTGGCGGTGTCAATGACGTTGCCGGCATAAAGAAGGTCTTTCCCCGTGCCGCTGTAATTGACCCGGAAGGTGCCCGCACCGCCCAGGGAAACGGCCTTGATGAATTCTCCCGTTCCCAGCGTGGCCGCCGCGCCGCCGTTGCCGAAGGCAAGAACAACATTCCCCTGGCCGGAGTGCATAGTTCCCGTAAAGCCGGTGAGATTGCCGGTGAAGATGGCTGTCATCGTCGGATCGCCTGCCGCCGTGGTTCCCAGGTTGGCCCCGGCGTCACTCGTCAAGTCGCCCCCGAACGTCACGGTCTGGTTGGAATTGCCGTTCAGCCAGCCTCCGGCAGCCGTCACATGGATATCCGCATTCACGGGGTTGGCGGCATCACTGACAAAAAAGCCGCGGCCGTCCAGCTCCAGGCTGGCTCCTCCGATCGCGGCGGCATTGGCAAACCCCACTTCATTCCACGCGGCATTGGTACCGTTGCCCACCAGCTTGAACGTGCCCGTAAAGCCGCTGTTGTCCCCGCTGACGGAATAACGTCCGCCGCCCGGATTCGTGCCGCCTTCCTTGTGCCCGAGCACCAGGGAGCCGGCGCCGGAAATGCGTCCGGACAGCGTGTCCGTCATCGTGCTGTTATGGGCGCGGTTGTCCCGTATCTGGAGAGTGGCGTTTTCAGCGATGGAGATGTTTCCGCTCCAGGTCCGGGTACCGCTGTTGGCCCCGATGTCATAGAACAGGGTTCCGCCGTTGACGGTGATGGCGCCGGTAAAGGTGCCCGTCAGCGTAGTGGCGACCGTCAGCATGCCCGCACCGAGTTTCACGATTTCCCTGTTGCCCAGGTCCTGGGTATAGGTGGCCCAGGTAATGTTGTTTCCATTGGTATCCACCCGGACGGCAGCCGTACTGGCGGCGGCGTCAATGAGTCCGGAAATATCCTGCGCAGCCCCCGTTCCGTACATGAACGTGCCCCCGGCAAAGATAAGCTTATTGGTTGCCACCAGACCCGTCGTGCCATCCGTGGTTCCCGCCGTGTTAAGCGCCAGCGTACCCCCGGCCAGGGTCACCGTCCCCGTGCCGAGGCCCTGGACGGCATTCAGGTTGAGGATGCCGGCGGAGATGGTGGTACCGCCGGAGAAGGTGTTAGTCCCCGTGTTCTCAATGGTCAGCTCCCCTTCCCCCCGTTTGACGAGCGCCACCGGAGAGGCCCCGTCCACAATGGCCCCCGTTCCCGTGAACGTATAAGCCGTATCCGTATTATTAACGGTAATGCGGGCGGCGGAAACATTGCCGTCCAGCGTAACGGAGGAAGCGGCCACCCCTGCCAGGTCTTCAAAGTTGGCGGATTTCGTGGCATCATAAGCCACGGCCGTTCCATCCTTGTCCAGCCAGATGGTCCCCCCGCCGGACACGGTCCAGGTTCCCGCCGCGCCGCCATTCCAGTTGAGGGCTTCCCCCAGCGCCTTCACGCGCAGGTAAAGCGTGTTCCCCATCAGTTCCAGAACATAACTGTAATCACCGGAAAGCCCGGCGGGATCAAAGGTAAAGTTGCTTGCCGTGAGTGTGCCGAAGCTGTCCGCAGTAATCAGCTTGTAGTCGTTTTCCATGGTCTGGTCCACTCCGCTGATAGTCAGCGTCAGCGTTCCTTCCGAATTGAAGGAGAGCGTGCCGCCCGACTGGATGACGGAAGCGCTGGCGGAATTCATCCCCGTCAGGTCCATCGTCAGCCCGGAAGCCTGGGACAAGGTCATGTTGCCCGCGGAGGTAAGCCGCGCCCCGGCGCCCAGGGTAATGGAGTTGCCGAAGGTGACGCCCCCGGTGAGCCCGAAGCTGAGCTCGCCGCCGGAAACCGTCAGCGCATTCGCAAAGCCGGTGGCGGAACTCAGCGTCAGCTTGCCCGTGCCGCTCTTGGTAAAGGCGCTCCGGCCGTCCAGCACCGTTGCGTTGGCAATAGTGGCGTCCGTTCCTTCCCCTGCGGAAATTTCGTCAAATCCGGTAATGGCCGCATTAGCGAACATGTCCGCTTTGGTCACGCCGTTCAGGTTCAGCACGCTTTTGGTGACTACATCCCCGCGCCCCTGCCCGGAAAGAGTTGTCGTCCCGGTAAAGACGGCGTCATTGCCCGTAATGGTCACGTTGGCCAGCGCCGTGGTCAGGGAAGTGCCGTTGACCTTCTGGCCGCCCGCATAAATGGCGGCATTGTTAAACGTGCCTCCGCTGATGGAAAGGTTGGCTTCTCCGATCGTCAACGCTGCCCCGGTATTGTTACGTTCCACATAAGTGCCCAAGGATATTTGCGCTCCGTCAAACGTGCCCCCTGTAATCGTGATATTGGTGGCGCCGATATTCCCGGTGAGGCCAGCGGTAGCAGTTCCGTTAACGTAGGAACCACCCCAAATCTGGCCTGTATACGTGCCGGATTTGAACGTCAGATTGGTAGAGCCCGTAATATTGAACGTACTTTCCCCGGTTTCCACCCAGCTTCCCCCCGCAATCATGGCCGCTACCGTGCCACTGCCCAAGTCCAGCGTCATATTGGTATCGGTTAAATTCCAAGCGGAAGTATTTGTCCGGGCACCTGCAAAAATTTTCTTGGTTCCGTCTCCTGAAAAAGTAGCTCCCGTGATGGTTGTCGTCACTCCCTGCGCAAACAAATTTTGTGCAAAGGTTCCTCCCGTGATTTCCATGGAAGCGGACGAATTGGCTGCAATATTTGCAGCAGAACCTGATGCGGTCGCATCGGACAAACCATACACATTCCCATTATACTGGCCTCCCGTAATTCTCAATTTGGCCGTATACGCATTCGTGCCGTCTCCCAATTGAACGAGGCCCCTTCCCAGAAGGGCAACGGAGCCGTTAAAAGTCCCTCCGTCCAGATTCAGGGCAACGTTTCCAAGAATGGTTGACTTTTGTCCCACGCCACGTGTTGTTCCGGCTGTTACCAGCTGGGCGAAAGTTCCGCCGTCAATGGTGAAGGTGACGTCTCCCGTATGGCGGAAGGATTCCTGCCCCAGTCCTATGCACCACCTGGCGTCCGGCGAGCTAACCGAAGTTCCAGCCCATTCCCCCCCATGGATATTGACAATATATGTTCCTGTCGTCCGGAACGCATCCGCCTTGTTGCCATCCCCCACCAGGCAGAAGCCATTGATCGCCCCCGCATTCTGGTCTACATTGAGGGTGATGTCGGCGGCCACTACCCGGTCCTGATTGCTCCACCCCATCAACTGGGGATTTGTATTCAGCAGGGAAGTTCCGGCCCCGATATTGATCACAAAGGAATTGGTCCCTCCCAGAGTAACGCCTCCGGCGGTACCCGCAACATTCCATAATTGCAACCCCGTATAAGTTCCTCCTTCCAGATTGAGAACCCGGTTATAGCCCCCCTCATAGGTTCCGGCAGCCGTAATATCCGTTAAATAGATGGCACCGGGGGAATCCGCCTGGGTTACGGGATCCCCTGCCGGCGGCGTAATCGTATACTGGTCGTCAGCAAAGGAAATCGTCGTTTCTCCGTTACCCGTTAATGTATAGGCAGCCCATGACGGAGAAATGAAACAGGCCAGAAGAGCGGACAGGAGGGGAAGGGGCAAATGCAGACGCATAATTATGTAACGTGTTAATAATGAATAATAAATTATATACCAGACTATATTGTTAGTAATAATTAACGGATTTAAAATCCGGAGTCAATGACAATTTTTAATATCAAGCGCTTTAGGATGGTTGACCGGATTAAAACGTAAGAAGAGGGGAAGGAGGCCGTTCCAGTTTCAAGTTCGGGCATTATCAATATTTTATTGTTGCCTGGTCCTATTTATAAACATTTCCGGATTTTAAATCCGCCCGTATATTTCCCCACTTCTCCCAACAGGAACGGCCTGCATGCAGGAAAAAGTGATTTCTTGTCTTGCATTCCCATGGGAGTACCTGTATAAGCCTCCACGTCCCCGCCGCAAGGCAGGAATACAGCACCAAGGTCAGGGAGCGGTAGCTCAGTTCGGTTAGAGCGCCAGCCTGTCACGCTGGAGGTCGCGGGTTCGAGCCCCGTCCGCTTCGCCACCTTGTTCAAGAGAATCGCCGCCTCCGGGCGGCTTTTTTGTTCCCGGAAAGCCCGGGGCCTGGAAAACAGGCAGCCCGGCGGGAATGTTTTACTGGAAAAGGGAGCCAGGACCCGGTAGAATGGGAGCCAGCATTACAATCATGAGCATACTTTCGGACCGTCTTTCCGAGGAAATACTGCAAGCCCGCCAGCGCGTTTACACCGTTGGCGAACCAACTCCTCTTCAACGATTGAATCTGCCGGGCATCAAGGCCCCGGTGTACGCCAAAAGGGAGGACCTGGGACCCATCCGGGCCTACAAATGGCGCGGAGCCTTCAACTGCATGGCTGCCCTGAGCCAGGAAGCGCGGGACAAGGGCATTGTGGCTGCCTCAGCCGGCAACCACGCCCAGGGCGTGGCCCTGGCAGCCAGCGTCCTGAACTGCCAGGCAACCATTTTCATGCCCCGGTCCACACCGGAGGTGAAACAGACGGAGGTGCGCCGCCATGGCGGCAGGCACGTGCAGATCATCCTCCACGGCGACTGTTATGACGAGACGGCCACTGCCGCCCATGAGTACGCGGAAACCCACGGAAGCACCTTCGTGCATCCCTATGACGACCTGGTGACCATGGGGGGCCAGGGAACGCTGGCTGATGAAGTGGTGATGAGCGGGGAAGGCCCGTTTGACCGCGCCTATGTAGCCATCGGCGGGGGCGGCCTGGCCGCGGCCGTAGCCTGCTGGCTGAAAAAATTCTGGCCGGACATCAAGGTGATCGGCGTGGAAGGCGTGGACCAGGCCTCCATGAAAACCTCCATGGAACAGAACCACCGGGTGAATCTGGATTACGTGGACGTGTTCTGTGACGGCACCGCCGTCCATATCCCCGGGGAACTGACCTATCCCCTCTGCCGGGAGCTGATCGACGAGTTCGTAACCGTCACCAACAACGAGGTCTGCCAGGCCATCAGGGCCATGTGGGAGTCCTCCCGCGTGGTGCCGGAACCTTCCGGAGCCATGAGCCTGGCAGGATTCCTGAAACAATGGAACCAGGGAGAAGTGAAGCCTGATGAAAAGAGTTTCGTGGTCATTTCCGGCGCCAACATGGACTTCACCCACCTCACCCAGATCGCCCGGCAGGCGGGCATCGGCAACCATGAAACGCGCTACCTGCGCATTTCCATGGATTCCAAGCGCGGGCAGGTTCTCAAGTACCTGCGCCACATCCCGCAGGATACTACGCTGGTGGACGTGCAGTACGGCAAGACGGAAGGAGCCGCCCAGTACCCCGTGTTCGGCATTGCCGCTTCTGACGAGGATCTGGACACCATCCGCACGACGCTGAAGAAGAAGGGAATCGAGTTTGAAGACATCAGTGAGGATGACGACGTGCGCTTCCGCATGATTCACTACCAGGCGGAGCTGTGCCAGCATCCCCTGTTCGTCCACATTGAATTTCCGGAACGCGCCGGGGCCTTTCTTGACTTTATGGAACGCATCGCGGACCTGGCCTCCCTCTGCTATTTCAACTATACCTATACCGGGGAACGCGTGGGCCGCGCCCTGGTGGGCATGGAGTTTGAATCCGCGGAAGACCGGGAGACCATCAGGGAACGCATGGGCGCTTTTTCCAAGAACATCATCCGGTCCATCCGGGAGATATCTCCGGAGGCATTCAACCGGATCATGGGAAGTAAATAGTTAATCATTAAAAGTTAATAGAGATTGAAAATATTAGCTCTTCGCTATTAACTTCCCACTACTGGTTCCCCTTCCATGCTTCCTCCCATTATCCTGGCCTCCCAATCACCGCGGCGGCGCGATTTACTGGCGAAGGCCGGCGTGGCTTTCTCCATCGTCGTGCGGGATACGGAGGAATTGAAAGACGCCGCCATGCCACCGCAGGAACTCTGCCTATACAATGCCAGGGCCAAGGCGGAAGCGGTGTTCCGGGAACATCCGGATTCCACCGTGATAGGCGCGGATACGCTCGTTTTTCTGGACAGACGCCCCCTAGGCAAGCCGCAGGATGAGGAGGAAGCCCGCTCCATGCTCCGCATGCTCTCCGGGCGCACGCACCACGTGTGCACGGCAGTCTCCATCCAGTCCCCGCTGGGAGTAAAGGACATCGCCGTGCTGACGGAAGTCACCTTCCGGACACTGACGGAGGAAGATATACGCCGTTACATGGAGCTGGTGAACGTGATGGACAAGGCCGGGTCCTATGCCTTTCAGGAACACGGGGAGATGATCATTTCCTCCGTGCGCGGCGATACGGACAACGTGATCGGCCTGCCGGTCAACAACGTGCTGGAATGCCTGAAAAGCCTGGGCTACCTACTATAGACCGATCAAGCATTCGGACGCTGTTTCCCGGAAAGGGTCCTCTTGCTTTCAATGCTCTTCAGACGGGAAAGCGGTTTTACTGCAAGCCGGGAAGGCTTCATTTTTCCTCCAGGAATGAACTGAACTTGTTGTAAAACGCCACGGGGAGCACCACTTCCAGCAGGGCGCCTTCCTCCACATATTCTGTGGAAAGGACCTTGCCTTCGCTGTGCATGGCGGCGGCCAGATCACTCCGGGTATAGGGAATCAGGAACCATGCGCGCCGCACTCGGCTTTCCAGCATTTCCACGCAGGCGTTCAGCAGGTCTTCCGCGCCCTGATTCTCCTGTACGGACATGGGCACCACCCTGCCGTTGAAGTGGGGCGTCAGCAGGGTTTCCAGCTTGTGGCGCTCTTCTTCCGGGACAAGGTCCACCTTGTTCAGAACCACGATCATGGGCTTGTCCCCCGCGCCCAGTTCGCCGAGCACCTCCAGAGTCGTTTCATAATGGCGCACCGCTTCCGGGTCGGAGGCGTCCACCACCTGTACCAGAAAATCCGCCAGGACGGCTTCCTCCAGCGTAGACTTGAAGGCCTCCACCAGGCGGTGGGGAAGATTGCGGATGAAGCCTACGGTATCCGTCAGCAGCAGGGGCTGTCCATGCGGAAGTTCTATTTTCCGCGTCGTGGTGTCCAGCGTGGCAAAGAGCATGTCTTTCGCCATGACCTCCGAGCCGGATACGAGAGACAGCAGGGAGGATTTCCCGGCGTTGGTGTACCCCACGATGGCAGCCGTGGCGATCGCCTGGCGTTCCCGTTCCTTGCGCTGCGTGGCGCGCTGCCTGATGACCAGGGCCAGTTCCTTCTGAATGGCCTCAATCCTGGCGCGCGCCAGGCGGCGGTCCACTTCAATCTGCTTTTCACCTTCGCCCCTGGCGGCTCCGCCGCCGCCCTTCCCGCCCCCGGAACCGCCGCCCTGGCGGTCCAGGTGGTTCCACATGCGGGCCATGCGGGGGAGTGAGTACTGCATGCGCGCCAGTTCCACCTGGAGGGTGGCTTCCCGCGTGCGGGCGCGCCGTGCAAAGATGTCCAGAATGACCTCTTCACGGTCAATCACGCATTCGTCAATCAGCCGTTCCCATTCCCGCTGCTGGGAAGGGGAGAGCATGTTGTCAAACACCACGCAATCCGCCCGGCAGTCCAGGGCCAGTTGCCTCACTTCCTCCGCCTTGCCGGTACCGCACAGGAATTTGGCGTGCACGTCACGGGATTTAATCAGGTGCTTGCCCACAATGCCTATGCCGAGGTTGGAGACAAGGTCTTCCAGCTCATCAAGCATGGCCTGTTTTTCCCCGGCCTCAGAGGGATCAAAATAGATGGAGACGAGCATGGCCCGTTCCACCATTTCCGGTTTTTCGCGGATTTCAAACATGGCGGACGGTTAACGGAATTGCTTGCTGGAGGTGGGCGTGTAGTCCTTCAGCGCGAAGTCCGCATGTTTGTGGCAATCACAACCGCATGAAGAGAGGAAGCAGGCAGTGCATGCCAGCGTCATAAAGCTGATCAGTCTCATGCGGCTATGAGAGCCGTACGGAGTACCCTAGGCAAGCAAATTTTACTGCATGCGCGGCGTTTTTCCCACCGGGTCGGGATCCGGAGTCCTTTCCATGGATGATTCTTCCAGGGTCATTACGGCTTTCCTCCCGGCTTCCGGCCAAGGCTGCGCGATATTAATGGAGAAAGGAACCGTGAGGTCATAGCGAAGGTCGCCCACGGTTCCGGATTTCACAGCCTCCCCCATGACTTTTCCATCTTCCAGCTTCAGGGCGCCGCACTGCACTACGGAATGCCCCACGTAATCTTCCGGGGAGGAATCAGGAAAGTCTTCAGCCAGCCTGAGCAGAAGGTTGGACATGTCAATGTCTGCGGCCTTGCCGGCTTTCAAATCACACATTTTCAGGACAAAAGTGGCGTTGTCCGTCTGGATGCCGATCACGACCCGTCCGGAAGGTTCATCCACAATGATCTTGTTGAGTGAATTCCCGGAAGGCAGCTTGAAAGAAGCCACTTCCCGCCCCTCCCGGAGAAAGACGGCCTTATCCATGGAGTCCACCAGTTGAGAACCGAAAAAAGAGACGCTCCAGCCTCCGGGCAAAACACCGGAATAGTAGGGACTGGCGGGGACGGCAGCATCAGCGGACCAGCCGGAAGGGAAAAGCAACGGGAAAAGCGCGGCAAGAATAAGGGATTTTTTCATGATTTACAGGGCAGTTGTTTTCCCTGTACCACTCCCCCCGCCGGACGGCAAGTTTTTTCAATACAATTATTTACTCCTCTTCCGGGGGTTCTTCCTCCTCATCCAGGCTGCTCATCCACAGGTTCCATTTTTCAATGAAGGAGCGGTCCATCTGGAGCAGGGCGTTTTCCTGCTGGGTGGGGGAAATGGTTTCCGTCAGGCTGCCGAAAATAAGAAGCGGCTTGGAATACGTATCCGCCAGGGCGGCAAATTCCGCAGGCTGCTTCTGACGGCATTCCCGTGCCAGTGCATACAGGGAATTGAACGGAAGGTCATTCCAGCTCACCTGGTACGCGTCACTCCCTTCCCGGCTGTCCTGCGGCTCTACGGTCAGCAGGTGTCCCTTCATCCCCGTCAGGCGCACTTTGGAGCCGTCTTTCAGCACAAGGGTTTTTGCTGGCTTCTTTTCCAGCAGGCCGGGCAGGATTTTCTCCATGCGGGTGAACAGCGGCAGCATCCGGTCCGTCATTTCCCGGCGCGCGGCCAGCCTGGCCTTCACCGCCGGAGAAGAAACCACGCCCTCCGCCGCAAGGTAGGCAGCGGAAACCTTTTCATAATCACCCGTTTTCTTCATGACTTCAGCCGCTTCCCGGCAGATGTCCTCATAGCTTCTGGACTGCGCGGCCAGCAGGGCTTCCCTCCTCTTCTCCTCCTCCTGCTCTTTTTTCCTTTCCTCCTCCTCTTTCAGCTTGGCTATTCTCACGGCTTCCGCCGCCTCCCAGTCCCGCGCCGTCTGGTACTGCATTCTCAGATGGTCCAGGATTCCCTCCAGCGCGGCATAGGCCGGAGGCATGGAGGCCACTTCCCCATTCATCATCTGTTCCCGCAGAAAGTCCGCGGCGGACCGTTTGGCCTCCACCTCCGCCACCGTCTTTTCCGGCATGTCCTGGAGACGTTTCAGGCGGTCGTACTGGGCGGTATACGGCTTCAGGTTGCTGAGCCATGCGGAAGCCAGTTCACGGATGTTTTTCTCCCGGTCATCCGCGGCCTCAGCCGCCACCCGGTCCAGAAAGGAGCCGTATTCCGGCCATTTACCGGCCAGGTACCAGGATTTCAACGCCATGCCCACGTAGTAATGCACGGCCAGATCTGAGCTGGACCGCAGCCCCGGCATTCTGGAAGACCAGTCTCCAGAGCCCAGGTACATGACCAGGTTCCCCACGTCCCGGGCGCGTTCCAGCTCCGCCGGGTCCTTGCAGGCCTCCACTTTCCGGGACAGTTCCTCCAGCCGTTCCACTCCTTCCGGGAACTGGCCGCGCGCCCACAGGCACAGAACCTGGTTCAAGCCGGCCCAGAGGGAGGTGGAAAGGGGGCAGTCCGGCTGGTCCGCCAGGTCACCGAACATGGCGGCGGCCTTCACCATATCCCCCCGGTTCAGGGATTCCTGGGCTTCATTGAACAGGTTCCCGAAGCGGATACTGCGCTCCAGCCGGGATTCCGCTGAAGCCCTGTCCTCCGGAGACGTTCCTTCCCCGGCGGTAGGTGGAAGTGCCGGAGGGGGCGCGGCATGGGAAGCGGCCCTCCCCTCCTGCCATGCGGCCCATCCCCAGATGCCAAGGCCCAGCACCACGACGCCGGCAACGGAGGAAATGACGATCATGCGGCATTTCCTGCGCCGGGCGCGGCGGCTCTCCGCCGCACGCCGTTCCGCCCAGGTGAGGCCGGATTCCTGCATGGCCCTGTCATATTCCCCCAGGGCCTGCTCCACGGCATCCATCAATTCCGGATAGGAGGAAAACCGGTCCTCCTTATTAAAGGACATCAGCTTGTCCACGATGAAGCAGGTCATCGGGGAGATGTCATTGACCACCTGGTCCAGGCGGGGGAGGTTTTTTTTGGTCTCCAGAAGAACATCGGAAGACTGGGAGGCGTCCACGCGCGGAGGAGCGCCTACCAGCATATGGTACATAGTGGCGCCCAGCGCGTACATGTCCGTCCGGAAGTCCTCCTCACCCCGCAGCAGCGTTTCCGGAGCGGCGTAATACGGGGTGACCCATATTTCCCGTTCCACGTCGGACTCACTGTGAAGGAGGGACAGGCCGAAGTCCACGATTTTGGCAACCCCGTCCGGAGACTGGAGGACGTTGGCCGGCTTGATGTCCCGGTGCATGAGGCCCGCGTTCCAGGCGGCATCCAGCCCGCGCACAATGTCCAGCGTCAGGCGCAGCACCTTGTCCTCCGGCACGCGTTCCTCCGCGGTAATCAGGGAGTCCAAGCCGCTGCCCTCCACCAGCTCCATGGCAATGTAAAAAAGGCCCTGGTCATGCCCCACGGCATAAATCTGCACCAGGTTTTCATGAGAGACCCGCGCCATGATCTGGGCCTCCCGCTCAAAACGTTCACTGCGCAGGGCATCCCCGGCATAGGTATCATTCAGCACCTTCAGGGCCACCTCACGCCCCAGCACGGAGTCTTGCGCACGGTATACCACGCTCATGCCGCCCTTCCCCAGTTTTCCGGTAATCCGGTAGGGCCCCATGCGCGTTTTCACACGCGTCAGCGCCTGGCAGCCCGGACAGATGGCATTGGCGTACGGCTGGAGCTGGGAGACGTCCATGGCCTGCCCGCATTCCGGACATTCAATGATGTTGTCTTGCTGGGGGTTCATGAACGCGGGGCGGAAGGGGAAGGAGAAAAGAAAGGGAAAATCAGCGGCGCGGAGTTTTTCCCGCCCCTCCGGACAAGAGCAGGGAGGGACCCCGTACAGGGCCCCTCCCGCAAATGTTCATTCCGTCTGTCAGGCCAGTGCCGGCAGGGAAGCGGCGGCTACGGCCTGGCCGTGGCGCTTGGTCTTTTCATCCGGCACGCGAAGCTGGATCTTCAGCTCGGGGAACTCGGTGCGCAGCACTTCTTCCGCCTTGTCAATGATGATCTGGCCACCGTCTCCGGAAGCCACGCGGCCCAGGAAGAGCAGATTGCGGATGTCATAGAACCGGGCGTAGTGGGCGATGGCATAGCCAAAGTGCACGCCGATGGTTTCATAAATCCTGCGGGCGCGTTCGTCGCCTTCCGCCATTGCGGCCTGAACCTTCTTGAGCTGTTCCGGGAAGGGCATGCCGTCAAACTGGAAGCCCGCGCGGGGAGCCAGACGGGCCACAGCCTGCTGGGAGAAGTAAAGGGCGCCCACGCCCATGTCCTTGGACCATTCGTCCACGCCGCCTTCTTCGGAGTAATCCACGGGGGCGAAGGCCAGTTCGTTCAGCCAGGGCTTGATGTGGCCTTCCGGGTCCACGTAGCCGGCGGCCTCGGAGGTGCCCATGGCTACGCCCAGAACGGCGTTGTCATTCATGCCCATGGCCCCGGCGAGGGCGGTGACTTCACCGTCATTCACCACTTCAAAGGGGATGCTGTTCCATTTTTCCTTCTGGAGGGTGCGGAACACCTTGCCGAGGGTCTTTTCAATGTCTTCCTGGCTAACGCCGCGGAAGAGGGAGGAGGTGCGCACCTCGCTGTTGATGATCACGCCGGCGGAGGAACCGCCAATGGCGTCCACGCGGGGAAGATGGGCGGCGGCGCGTTCCAGGGAATCCTGGATGCCTTCAATGTGGTACTGCGGGTCTTTCTGGAAGTAGGGGTCCCAGACCACTTCTTCAGAGTAGACCACCTCGCCGTTGACCACGGCGGCGCACTTGCGGTCGGAGCCGCCCAGGTCAAAGCCGATGCGGTAGCCGTCCAGGTTGCGGCCCAGGGTCATGGAGCCGGAGTATTCCGCAGGGAGGTCTTCCACGGCCACCTTCTTCACTTCAATCGGGGAGCCGTAAATCTTTTTGCCGATGAAATCCCAGTCGAATTCGCGGGCGCCACCCTTGCAGTAGCGGGAGGCCAGCATGTCCGCAATGGCGTCATCCCCGGCGACGAGGATGATATTGCCGCCCTTCTGCCACAGCAGGAATTTCACGATGCGTTCCACATATTTCTCATTCAGGGCAACGTTTTCCCCGGTGTGGGGAAGCAGCTTGCCGGACCAGCGGAAGCAGGTTCCGTCATTGCGGGTCAGCGCGATGTCCACTTGATGAGAAGCGGGATCAGCGGCGGCTTTGGCTTCAAAAGCTTGATTCCAAAGGATGGCCGGCACGAAGCCGGGGTCCAGCACAGGCGTGATTTTGGGTTGAATGTTCATGGCAATAATCCGTTGGAAACGTAGCATACCCGCTTTTCCTTGAAAAGTATTCATTCCCTTCCCCTGTGATTTTTTTTGGCCCGTGCAGGCGGATAGCTCACTTTCTGCTGGAAAATCGCCGTGTTTTCACTAAAGAAGCAGGAGCCCTTTTTCCGGCGTGGCGCTCCGGAGGGACGGCCTACTCCACGCACACATGTTCCATGAATGAATTAACGGACCAGCTTATTACCCTGTTTTCCTCCGCCCTGATCGCCGTCATGTTCATCGCTCTGGCCGTGGGAGTCTTCCGCCAGGCCCAGGAGCCGAATATCCGGCGCCCCCTGAAATGGCGCGTCCCCGTGGACCATCTGGACATGCTGGACATCGCCATGTGCGGCATCATCGTCCTGTACTTCAGCATGGGGGCGCTGATGGCGGCGGCCACGCCTCCCGGCGCGTCCGCACCGCCCACCACCACAAACATGGAGCTGGACGGCTACAAGATATTCAACGGGACGTGCCTGAACCTCATCCTGGCCTTCGTCCTGCTGGTGCGCATGTTCCACACGGGCAGAATGGAGGCTCTGGGGCTTAAAAAACATTCCCTGAAAGCCCTGGTTTACGCCCCCGTGGCGGGCTACCTGCTGGTGCTGGTCATCCACTTCCTGCTGGACCGGGCAGGCCTGTTCCAGTGGATTGAACAGGTTACGCACGCTCCGGCGGAACAATCCATCGTCTCCGTGCTGCGGAATTCCAGCGATATTCCCCTGATTACGGTCATCTGTTTCAGCGCAGCCATCGCGGCCCCGCTGGTGGAGGAACTTATCTTCCGCGGCTACCTGTACCCGATCATGAAGAAGTACACGGGCGCCTGGTTCGCGCTGGTCACCACGTCCCTGCTCTTCGGCATCATCCACGTCAGCCTGGTGCCGTTCATCCCCCTGGCTGTCTTCGGCGCCATGCTGGTGCTGCTGTACGAATACACGGGCACCCTCTGGACGCCCATCATCGCGCACTGCATTTTCAACACCGCCACCCTGATCAACATTCTTTATCCCGGCGTCCTCCTGCCCTATGGCACCTGATCCCACCATCCGGCAGACGGGGGAGGATGCGCTGGTAGCCCGGCTCCTGCCCCTGATGCCTTCCAACCCCGCCCTGGTGACGGGACCGGGGGACGATTGCGCCGTGGCGCGGAGTTCCGGCAGCCGCCAGCTGCTCCTGAAAACGGACTGCGTGGTAGAGGGCATGCACTTCCTGCCCGGCACGGATCCCGAACTGATCGGCAGAAAAGCCCTGGCGCGGGCCGTCTCAGACATCGGGGCCATGGGCGGCACACCCCTTCACGCCCTGGTGACCCTGTTTGTGCATGCGGACCGCCCCGTCTCCCAGGTAGAAGGAATTTACCGGGGCATGGGGAGGCTGGCGGAACAGTTCGGCATCAGCATTGCCGGAGGGGAAAGCTCCGGACTGCCCGCAGACGGCCTGATCATCAGCGTGGCGCTGACCGGGGAAGTTCCGGAAGGAAAGGCCGTGCTGCGCAGCACGGCGCAGCCGGGCGACCTGATCGCCGTTACGGGCGTGCTGGGCGGCAGTTTCCCTACAGGGCACCATCTTTCCTTCATTCCACGGGTCAGGGAGGGCGGCATTCTGGCCGCCTCCGGCCTGGCCACCGCCATGATGGACCTTTCCGACGGTCTGGGGACCGACCTTCCCCGGCTGGCGAAAGCTTCCGGGCTGGGCTTCCGCATTCATGAAGAACTCCTGCCCGTGCGCCCGGGTTTTACGGCGGCGCAGGCAATAGGTGACGGGGAGGATTATGAATTGCTGGTGACCTTCCGCCCCGGCGACCGGGACCGCATGGTCCGGCTGGCAGCGGAATATTTTCCTGAAACGCCACTGGCCGTCATCGGGGAAATGACCGCGGAACCCTGCTCCGCCCTTCCGGCGGGATACAGGCATTTCAATTAGCCGGGCGCGGAATTATTCAGCCAACTTGTCCGCCATCCGCTCCTGCTGCATGTGGGGCAGAAGCTGTTCGTACGTGTCCTTGCCCATGTAGCGCTTGATGGAACGTTCCGGGGATTTGAAGATGTCCACCAGGATCAGGCAGTCCAGCACATCGCCGAAGTGCTTGTCCACGCTGAAGGAAAGGATTTTCCCATTCAGCTTCAGGTACTGGCGCAGCAGCACGGGAATCCCCTTGCCGTCCTCCTCAATGTCCGCCACCAGCTGGGAAAGCCCCTGGGCATCCGTCAGGCCGATGGGCAGGATGCAGGATTCAGACCTTTTCAAGTCCGCCTTGCGGGGCGGATTGTAGGCCTTCACCTCATGCACCAGCTCAGCGTCCATTTCATGGGCCTTCAGATAGGAGACGATGAGGGCGCGGGAAAGGTTGGTGTAGTCACGGGAGATGCTCACCGTGCCGAACAGGTAGCGGTAATGGGGGTTGCGGGCCATGAACTGGCCGATGCCCTCCCAGATGAAGCCCAGGGCCAGCGGCCTTTTCTGGTATTCCGGCACAATGAAGGCGCGGCCCATTTCCAGGGAACGTTCCAGCACCCGCAGGGCGCCGGGGGCAAAGGAGAAGTATTCCCCGTTATACAGGCCTTTCACGCCGTAGCGGGCAATGATCTTGTCCGTCTCCCCCATGCGGTAGGCGCCCACAAGCTTCCGGTGGGTGCGGTCCCACAGGAACAGGTGCTTGTAGTGGTTGTCGTACGTGTCCAGGTCACACGCCTTGCCGGAGCCTTCCCCGACCTGGCGGAAGGTGTATTCCCGCAGGCGCCCTATCTCAATCAGGATGTTGGGGATTTGCAGGGCGTCCGCCACGTACACGTCCCAGTCTCCGTTTTCCTGGCGCGCGTGCAGGCATTCCGGAGGCAGAGCGTCAATCTCCGCCTGCATGTCCTGCACGGAAACGGGAGGGATCAGCGCGGCCATCTTCGCCTTGCGGTCCTTTTTATGCACATGGGGCCGGCGGCTCTTTTCATAACTCTTGCCCAGCAGGTAGGTGCGCAGGCGCAGGTGGGAAACCATCGCCTCATCGGAATCATACTGCATGAGCTGGCTGAACGGAATGGGCCTGCCCACCACGATGCGGTGCGTGCTGCGGCCGTCCCTGCCTACTTCACGGGGAAGGAAGGCCACGCGCGCCTTGCGGTTGATCAGGGAAACGCCCTGGAACAGCAGGCTGTTGCGCCCCGGAAAATGCACGGGCACCACCGTCGCCTTCGTCATGCGGATGATGGCGGCGATGTTCGCGTTCCACGGGTCATCCGTCACCCTCTTATGGGCCAGGGAAAAACTGGAAGCGGTGCCGGCAGGGAAAATGCCCAGCACGCCGCCCTTCCGCAGCCAGGAGATCATCTTGCGCATGCCGGAAAGGTTCTTGCGCTTGGCGTTTTCATCCTCGTAAACATCCACCTTGATGAGCCAGGGCTCCAGTTCCTGGCACAGGGAAAGCTGCTCGTTGGCCAGGATGCGGACGTCCTCCCTCACGCGGGTGAGCAGCTCCCCGAACATGATGCCGTCCGACAGACCGTGGGGATGGTTGGCGACCACGACCACCGGGCCCTTCTTGGGAATATTTTCCAGGTCCCCCGGACGAAGCTGCAATTTCAGGTTCAAGTGCCTGGTAGCCAGCTGGAAGAAATTTTCCGGGGAGCCGGACTCCTTGTCTCTCACGATCTTGTCGTACGCCTTGTTCAGGCGTTCCAGGCCCAGCAGCTTTTCAGCAGACGCCGCCACCAGCGAAGGCAAACGCGTATTTTCGTCCAAAATGTCTCGGATGTCCACCATCTTCGGGTGTTTGAGCTGGGCCATGCCCCGCTGTATAACGGATTTACAGGAAAAAGTGAATCTCTTTTTACAGTGCCGTCCGGAACGCAGTCTTGATTTCCACAGGGCGCAAAGTTACAATCCAAGCGGCTTTAGCCCCCATTTCCAACATTAGAAGACACTCATGCACCCAGCCATCGCCATTGACGGCCCCGCCGCATCCGGAAAATCCACCGTCGCCAAGCTCATTGCGGACCGCCTCGGCTACACGTTCATCAACACCGGGGCCATGTACCGGGCCGTCACCTGGTACATGCTGGAACAGGGCATTGATCCGGCGGATACGGCCGCCGTACTGGCCGCCCTGCCGTCCGTCCCCCTCTCCTTCGGCAAGGACGGCAGCCGCTCCGTGGTGTTGTGCGGGGAACGCGTGCTGGGTGAAGAACTCACGCGCCGGCAGGTCAACGACCACGTCTCCACCATTGCGGCCATTCCGGAAGTGCGCGCCCTGCTGGTGGAACGGCAGCGGGAATACAACCGCCGGGAGCCCGTGGTCATGGAAGGCAGGGACATAGGCACCGTGGTCTTTCCGGACACGCCGTTCAAGTACTTCGTCACCGCCTCCGAGGAAGTGAGGGCCGCGCGCCGCGCCGCGGAAGGCCTGACGGACTCCATCGCGGAACGCGACCGCAAGGACTCCTCCCGCGCCACGGCCCCGCTGGCCCAGGCGCCGGACGCCCTGCTGGTGGATACGTCAGACATGACGATTGACCAGGTAGTCCGTTTCATTACCGACAACATCCAGCAAAAACTCTCCGCCAGATGAACTCCTTCTACTGGGTTTTCTATACGCTCTTCAAAAGCATCTCCAAGGCCTTTTTCTCCTGGAAGGTCGTCAACCGGGAAAAGCTTATTGAAGACGGCCCCGTGCTCATTGTCAGCAATCACCAGAGCTTTCTGGACCCTCCCATGCTGGGCATTTCCTATGAGGAGGGCATCTACTTCTTCGCCCGCAAGACCCTGTTCCAGGGCATCTTCAAATGGGCTCTCCCGCTCTGCCAGGCCATCCCCATCGACCAGGAAAACCCGGACGCCGCCAGCCTCAAGCACGTGATACGCCTGCTGAAATCCGGCAAGCGCGTGCTCGTCTTCCCGGAAGGCTCCCGCACGCCGGACGGTGAAATCCACGACGGCATGGGAGGCATAGGCCTCATCCTGAGCAAAACGAAAGTTCCCGTACAGCCCCTGCGCATCAGCGGAGCGTATGAAGCCTTCCCCATCGGCTCCCGCTTCCCCAGAATCCATCCCGTCACGGTCACGGTGGGAGACCCCATCCCCTTCACTCCGGCGGAACTCAACGCCAAAGGAAAAGAGGCGTACCAGCATCTGACGGACAGGATCATGGACGCCATCCGCGCCCTTCCTGCTGAATAATCCCCTTTCCCGGCCCCATGATTTCCAGGCTGAAATTAATGGACTTCCGCTGTTACGGAAGCTTCTCCTGGCAGATTCCGCAGCAGGGGGCCATCATCCTGGGGAACAACGCGCAGGGAAAAACCAGCCTGCTGGAGGCCGTCTGCTTCCTGCTGCGCCTGCAATCCCCCCGCACCGCCCGGCCCGGCCCGCTGACGGCCCACGGCAAACAATCCTTCGGCATCCGGGGGGAACTGCCGGGACAGGCCCGGCGCATCCTGTGGACACCGGACGCTCCGGACCTCCGCGTCAATGGCGAACCGCGCAAGGACCAGCGCAGCTATCTGGCGGACAGCTACCCAGTGGTGTGGATGGGCAATGACGATCTCTCCCTGGTCCAGGCCGGTGCGGACGCCCGCAGAAAGTACATGGATTTTCTGGGCAGCCAGTGGCACCCGGGCTACAGGCTGGCCCTGTTCAGCTACCGGAAGGCTTTGAAAACGCGCAATTACCTGCTCAAACACAGGCATAAGGACAGGCTCCAACTGGACGCGTATACGCAGCAGCTTGCCCTGCACGGCACGGAACTGAGGAACCTGCGCGCCAGCCTGCTGGCGCTTCTGGTTCCCCATATCGCCCTGGCCTACCGCAACATCGGAGGCCGGGAGGAACAGGCTTCCGTCACCTACCGCGCCGCCGAGGAAGGGGACCTGTACGAACGGCTGTGCGCCGGGCTGGACCGGGACATCCGGTACGGGCAGACCCAGAACGGACCGCACCGGGATGACCTGGACATCACGCTGAACGGCAGGAGCGCCGCTCAATTCGCCTCGGAAGGGCAGCAGCGCACCATCGCCATTTCCATGAAGCTGGCGCAGTCATCCCTGCTTACGGAGGAAACGGGGCATACGCCCATCCACCTGATTGACGACGTCTTCGGGGAGCTGGACCCCACGCGCCGGGTGGCTTTTCTGCAATCGCTCCCCGCGGACGCCCAGAGCCTCATCACCACCACCCATCTGGACTGGCTGCATGACACCCCGTGCCCGCTGCCGGCCTTCCGGCTGGAGGATTCCGCGCTCAATCCGGCCTGAACACGGCCCGATTGGAAAAGGAACTGCCCCGGCGCCCTATTCCTTCACCCAGACGTTCAGTATCTCCACGATGTACATCTTGTGGAAGTCCCCGGCCGCGTACCATTCCGGCACAATGGTCTTATCCAGAAAAGCATCCGGATTCAGCGCCTCCGCATACAGCTTGCGGCATTCAAGCACCAGGCGCGCTTCCGTAAAGCTCACGTTGCCGTTCTCCGTCCCATACGGCGTCAGTCCGGAGGCGGCCACCTTGTCCGTATCCCGTCCGCTCGTGGTGCCGCAAACGGTCAGGGCCTTATGGTATTCATGACTGAAGAAGGAAAGCGTGAATTCCTCCCCGGCTTCAATGAAGCGGAAGGTATGGCGCTGGGGCCGGATGACCACAAACGCCACAGGCTTCTTCCACATGAAGCCCAGGCCTCCCCAGCTGGCCGTCATCATATTGAAATGCTCCGGCGTGCCCGCCGTCACCAGCATCCAGTCATGCCCGATCAACTGCATGGCGTTGTCCCGGATTTCCTTTGGATCAATCTTTTTCATCGTGGTCTCTAACGTTTGTTCGCGTACCATCCTACACTTCTCCCCCCATATGTCAAAGCCGCGGAGCGGCTGGGATGACGCGGCCGGAGGAGGACCCGCCCTCCCGGAAAGGCATCCGTTTGGAGTTGCTTTTCCGGGAGGGCGGCTCTAGCATTTCCGGGTATGAACCATACCGCGCTGGAAGACAAGCTGGGTTACCGTTTCAAGAATCCGGACCTGCTCACGCAGGCCCTGACCCACCCCAGCACGGACAGCAAGCCGGAAACGCGCCGGACATATGAACGCCTGGAATTCCTGGGAGACGCCATTTTACAGCTTGCCGTCACCCAGTACCTTTACCACCAGATGCCCCAGTCTCCGGAAGGGGAGCTGACCCAATTGCGCGCGCGCACCGTCAGCCGCGCCAACCTGGGCAAATACGGCTACATCCTGGGTCTGGACAAGTACATTTCCCTGGGAAAGGGGGAGGAAAGAGCCGGAGGCCGGGGAAAGAACTCCATCATTGCCAACACGTTTGAATCCGTCTTCGGGGCCATGTCCCTGGATTCCGACTATGAAACGGCCAAGGCCGTGGCCCTGCGCGTTCTGCATGAAGCGCTGGACTCTGCGGCCAGCTCTCCCAAGGAGATCAACCCCAAGGGAGAACTCCAGGCCATTCTCCAGGCCATTCTGCCGGAGACGCCCGCCTATGAAACGGAGGAAAAGGGGCAGCGGGAAGCGGAGGACCGCTTTGAATCGCGCGTGCTCTGGCACGGCCACGTGATCGGCCATGGCCATGGAGCCAGTAAACGGAAGGCGGAAGTGGAAGCCGCCGCGGTGGCCCTGTCCGCCAAAGAATGGCTCCGCATTACCCTGTAAACCTTTAACGGACCGGGTGGCTATTTTGTCACCCTTAAGCCTTGGACAGCCCTGTGGCTGGTTTGATAGACAGAAGCCGTCTCCGTGAGGAAGAATCTTCCCCGGAAGACCTTCTCACAGACACACACCAACCATAGAAAACAAATGAAGACCTATACTCTCCCCGTCATCGGCATCATGACTCTCGGAGCCGCCGCCTTTGCCGCTGCCACGCCTTCCACGGCATCCGCCGGAGACGTCCTGCTGGCCCGCGACAGTTTTTCCGCCTGCAAATGGCTCGGCGACCGTTTCAAGTGGTTCAATGCGGAACGGGATCACAAGAATCCCTACATCCAGGAGTTTAACGTTTCCCTGCGCATGCAGTACGGCATGGACTGGATTGACCCGAACGGCGAAGGGCGCGTGATGGGTGAGAAGGAAGGCAACGGACGCCGCTTCAACGACGAATGGCGCCGCTTCCGCGCCGGATTCAACATGAAGTTCCTGAAAAACTTCAAATTCAACAACGTCTGGAACATCGGCGGCATGGACGGCCTGGAAAGTTATAACGCGGAAGCCAACCGCTGGGACACTTCCGACCTGACCTACTCCCTGTATGAACTGAATCTGGAATACAAGGGCGGCCCCGTCACCTATGCTATCGGCAAAATGAAGCCGCGCATCACCGGGGAATACCGCACCTCCTCCTCCGCCATCCTGACCATTGAACGCTCCATGCTGGTCAACCAGCTCCGCTCGGAAACCAACTACGGGTTCCAGGTGAACAATTCCGACAAGAAGGACAGGCTGGGCTGGGCCACGGGTATCTGGATGAACGGCAACGGAGGCACGGGCACCGGAACGTTCAACAACCGCATTGAACCCGCCTTCAATTCCCAGGACAATTGCTTTATAACCGGAACGCTGAGCTATGACACGTCCAACGATGTCTTCCTGAAGAAGAGCCGCCTGTGGCTGGACTACGCACACAACTTCACCAAGTGGGGGGACGACGCCCGGAACAAGGCGTACGACAAGCTGCATGACTACAGCTTCAAGTCCAAGTACCAGGGCACCGGAGCCAAGGACGTGGTAGCCCTGACCTGGGAAGGCTCCCAGGGGGATTTCTCCCTGATGACGGAAGTGATGGCCGGGTTCAACGTCATCGGCATGAAGGCCGGGGCTGAAAACGTGTTCGGCGTGACCATCATGCCATCCTACAAATTTACGCCCAACTGGGAAGGCGTGCTCCGCTACCAGATGGCGGCCGGCAGCAACGCCGTGAAGTGGGAAAAACGCTACACGCAGAACTCCACGTACTCCGGCACGTCCGACTGCATGCAGGCCCTGTACCTGGGCGTCAACTACTACATCTTTGAATGCAACCCGAACATGGCCAAGATCATGGCGGGCGTCGAATACGCCCATTCCAACGGCACGGACGCCAGCAAGCAGAAAGGCTTCACCGGCTGGAGCTACAACATCGCGTTCCGCACCAACTTCTAACTTATCCCGGCGCATCTGCGTCCGTTTCCGGAAGCCGTTCCTCCTGCGGGGGAGCGGCTTTATTCATGGACCGGCATGAAAATACCGGAACCGCTCCAGAGAAAACGGACGCAATAAACCCAGCGGGGGTTCTATACTCTCAAAGCCGTATATCCGGCAGCGTCTCTGACTTCAGGGTAATCAGCTTGGGCTGGGCGGTGTATTCACGGCCCTTTTTAAGCAGTCCTCCCGCGCTCACCAGGGTCTGGAGCTTTTCATAAATGCGCAGCCGCAGGATTTCCTCGCCGCCCAGGGACATATGCTTCTCTTTCATCACGATAACGGTACGCTGGAAAATATCGTTGAATTCCAGCATGCCCGCTTCATGAAGAATGACAATAAGCTCATCCGTCACCAAATCCGGTGTTTTGCGCGAGGAACGTGATCTCCTATCCTCCAGCATGATGATAGAACATTATCATGACACACTTCCAGGCGTCAAGTTGATAACTCCCGCACCATTCCGCGCCGGAAATGCCAAAAGACCACCATGGAGCGCCGCACGCCTCTACAATGTTCCCAAATGCTTTTTTCTGACACGGCCCTGATGGTGAAAATCACTTTCACAACTAAGCCGTGTACGCCCCGTCACCGCCCCGCCAGCCTTGGCGCGTTCACGCCGCCCACCAGCAGCACGATTTCCCCCTTAGGAGCACGTTCCGCAAATTCCGCCGCCAGACGGGAAGCGGGGCCGCGGTGGTAGGTTTCAAAGGTTTTGGTCAGTTCCCTGGCTACGCAGACGGGCACGTCCGGGTCCAGCGCCGCCAGAGCCTGCACGGTTTTGACGATGCGGTGGGGGGATTCATAAAAGATGCTCGTGTGGCTGGCTTCCACCGCCGCCTGGAGCATGGCCCCTTTCCTGCCAGATTTGACAGGCAGAAAGCCGCCGAAGAAGAAGGCGTCCGTAGGCAGTCCGGAACCCACCAGCGCCGTCACCACGGCGGACGGTCCGGGCAGCACGGTGAAGCTGACTTCCTTTTCCTTGAGCGTCTGGATGAGGCGGTACCCCGGGTCACTCACACCCGGCATTCCCGCATCACTGATCACGGCGAAGCTTTCCCCGCCGGCGGCACGGGCGGCAATTTCCCCGGCGCGGGATTGCTCGTTGTGGTCATGCATGCTCATCAGCGGCTTCCGGATTTCATAATGGGAAAGCAGGAGGCCGGAATGGCGGGTGTCTTCACACGCAATGACGTCTACCTTGCGCAGCACATCCAGCGCCCGCAGGGTGATGTCCGCCCGGTTGCCGATCGGTACCGGGACAAAGTAAACGCTGTATTCCACTTCCGCCATAAGCAAGAATGATCCGGAACAGTAAGGGGCTATCCGTTGGTAAGGGTTTCCGCTATGGAGGTGGCCACCAGCCGCGCCGCATAGGAGAGGGCGTTGGTCCGTGCCGTCTGGATGTTGCCCAGGTCAAAGAACTGGCTCGTTTCCTCCGCAGAGCTGGCGTACAGGACCTCGTTCGTCCTGCCGTCCACCACACGGTATTTGACGGCCAGGCGCAGGCCCAGCTCCGTACTTTTATAGGTGTCTTCCCGGCTGGAACGCAACTGGTCAAAGGTGATGGAGTATACTTCCCCCTCCACCCGGATGTCCGCCCCGGAGCGGGTACTCAGCTTGTAGGTGCCGTCCCGCTGGAGTTCATCCGCCAGAGCGCCGGTCACCAGTGTGGCGGCGCGGGGTTCCAGGGAGTTGTTGGCAAAGAGGCAGACCTGGACGGTTTTCGCAAATTCCAGCTTGGGCGGCTTGGTGCCCCCCAGCTGGTAGCCGCAGGAACCGGCCAGCAGGCACAGGGCGGGCAGAAGAAGTTTAAACATGTGCCGGATGCGGTTCATGCGGAGGGAGGGTTCCTGTTATTTGCTGGTGACGCCCAGTTTTTTCAGGCGCGCCTTCGCCGTAGCGGCGGCGGCTGGATTAATGCTGCCCTTGGAGGCCACTTCCTGGTAGCAAAAGATGGCCGCATTGGTATCCTTCATCTTGGTAAGGTAGTATTCCGCCACTTCCAGCTGCTGGGAGACCAGTTCACGCTTCATGGCGGCCAGGTCGGAGCGGGCGGCCCCGGCGCGGGAGCTGTTGGGATAGCGCTGGAGATAGTCTTCATACGCTTCCTGGGCGCGGGCCACATTGACGTGGTTGCGGTCCCCGTCAGCGGCGGCCTGGCGGTACAGGGTGGCTATCTGGAGCTGGGCCGTGGGGGCCAGCAGGGAATGCGGGTGGTTGTCCACCAGGTTCTGGTATGCTTCAATGGCCTCCTTCATCCGGCCGCGGGCGGCCAGGTAGCTGCCCAGCACGTTCATGGCCTGCGGGGCGGTGGGGGCGTACGGGGCGTTGTCGCGCACGTGGTTCAGCCATTCCGTGACGTTCTTGGGGTCCATCCTGACGTCAAACATCCATAGCACGCGGTTGGTCAGCGCGCCGCTCGCCGCGCCGAAGGCCATTTCCTTCTGCCGTTCCATGGCCTGCTTGTACAGCGGACTGTCCGGGTGGCGGTCAATGAGCTTCTGGTACTGGTCAAAGGCATCCGCAGGTTCCTTGCGGGCTTCATAGAGTTCCGCCATTCTGAACCGGGCCTGCGGCGCCTCCTTGGAAAGGGGGTGCTTTTCCACCACCCTCCTGTATTTCTTGATGGCGCCGGAGAGATCGTTCTTCGCTTCCTTCGCCCTGGCTTCCTGCATCAGGGCGATGGCCTGCTGGTCCACCATGCGGACGGTTCCGGGGGGCGGGGGCGCTTCCGAAGAACACTGGCACAGCACCAGCGTTCCGGAGACGGCGGCCATCATGACAAGCAGCTTTTTCACATTCATGACTTTACAGCACAAAAAGAGGGCGCGTCAACCCGGTGAACGCAGATTGACGCGCAAAAAAGAGTTAATGGCCCTTGCCGTACACGGCTTCAGCGTCAAAAACAACGCCTCCGTCAGCTTCGCGCAGCGTGACGGGTTCCCCCTGGGGCTGGGCCTTCAGTTCGTCGCCAAAAGGCACGGAACGGTAGAAGCAGGAGTGGTGCCCGGTGTGGCAGGCTCCGGCGCCGCACTGGTCCACCAGCACGATCAGGGCATCCTGGTCACAGTCAATCAGGATTTGCTTCACCTTCTGCACGTGGCCGCTGGTCGCGCCCTTGTGCCAGATTTCCTGGCGGCTGCGGGAATAGTAAACGGCTTCCCCCAGCTCCATGGTCATGCGCAGGGATTCCGCGTTCATGTAGGCCAGCATCAGCGGTTCATGGGTAACGTGGTCCATGGCGAGGGCCGGAATCAGGCCGTTCTGGTCAAATTTGGGGGCGAATTCCACGCCTTTTTCCACATTCACCTTGCCGCGGTCGGCAAAGACAATCCGGGATGAGATGTCATTTTGTTCCATAACCGGGCCCCTTAGTACATGAAATATCCGACATATACCAATCTTTTCTGTTGCCCTGACGCAACGAAATGGTTTCATAGGGAGCGTATGGCATTCACGGCACCCCAAGCGTTCGACCTGCTCCGCACCGCCTTCTCCCGCAACCGGCTTCCCCATGCCCTGCTTATTGTGGGAGACGAACACCAGGGAGCCTCCCGCCTGATTCTTCAACTGCTGGAGCTGATGAACGGCATCCGGGCGGACCACCTGGACGGCGTGCGGGACGAGTACTGCCGCCTGGTGCGCCCCAAGTCCAAGTCACGCCGCATCCTGCGGGACGACATCCGCGCGGTGGAGCCCTTCCTGCAGCAGCGCGCGGCGGAGGGGAAATGGAAGATAGCCGTGTTCATGGATGCGGAGCGCATGAATGACGAGGCCGCCAACGCCTTCCTGAAAACCCTGGAAGAGCCGCCCAGCCAGTGCCTGCTTATTCTGTCCACCTCCCAGCCGGACCAGCTTCTCCAGACCATCATTTCCCGCTGCGTGCGCGTCAACCTGCTGCAATCCGCGGAGTTCAGGCTCACCCCCATCCAGGAGGCCCTGCTGCCCCACTGGCTGGAGACCTGCCGCAACCTGGACAATGACTTGGCCGCGCTTGCCTTCCGCAGCAAGTTCGTGGACGTCATGACGGAGGCCAAGGCCGCCATCACCAAAAACCTGAACCAGGCCCTGAAGGATGAAGCGAAGGAAGCCGCCCAGGGCACGGACACCTCTGACTGGGAGTCCCGCAACAAGGACGCGAACGCCGCCCAGATAGAAACGGAATACCTGGAACAGCGCAACCAGGCCCTGGAACTGCTCATCAGCTGGTTCGGCCAGGCGGCCCTGATCGCCTCCGGCGCCCCGGAAGTCACGCCAATTCACCCGGAGGTGCGCACGCTGGCCGCGCAGATGCCCGTGAACGAATTGCTGAAGCGCATGGAAGCCCTCAACAGGCTCCGCGACGATTTGAATTTCAACATTCATGAAGCCCTGGCGCTGGATGTCCACCTGCTGGCCGCCGTCGGGTCTTCCTGAATGAAGACTCTCTCACCTCCCCTACCCCACTATGACCTACTACTCCCGTCTGCTGTTGTCAGCCGCCGTCTTCCTCGGCTGTTCGCCCGCCGTCCGCGCCGTCACCCCGGAAGAAGGAAGGCGCCTTTACCTGGAAGCGAAGGAAGGAAATGCGGAATCCCAGTACCGTATGGGTCTCTGCTTCCTGAAGGGAGATGGCGTCAAGCGCAGCCCCTCCCAGGCCAAATTCTGGTTTTCCAAGGCGGCCAGGCAGGGGCACCGCACGGCGGAACGCTCCCTGCGCCTGATTCCCAAAAAGGCTCCGCTGCCCGTGGACCCTTCCGCCGACCGCGCCACCCGGGAGAAGAAGGGGCTGGAATTGTATGAGTACCTGTACAAGCTGAAGGATTACAGGCCCGCGCGGGAAAGCACAACCACCTCCGTCACCATCAACGGCAAGAGGAAGTATGACAAGCTGCCGGAACAGGGAACGAAGCCGGAGCTTTCCAAAGTGAGCGCCTTCATCCGCGCCGGGGCGGACGTAAATTACCAGGGTGAGGGCATCAGGGGGGATAATTCCTGCGCTCTGGCCCTGGCGCTGGACATGCAGTTTTTTGAATTGGCGGACCTCCTGATTGCCAACGGGGCGGACGTCAATCTGGAAATTGGCCGGTCTGACGAGTATAAAAACGCTTCTTCCTCCCTTCTTTCCAGGCATTATTTCAATCCCAGGGCTCCGCAGGCAGCCTATCTGCTGGAGCACGGGGCCGACCCGGATTATGTGTGCAACGACGGCAAAACACTGCTGATTTCCGCCGCCAGGTACGGGAATGAGGAGAGCGTCAGGTTCCTGCTGGAAAACGGTGCGGACCCCAATAAACCCAACGGCAAGCCGCGGCTAGGCCATTACAAGCCGGCCAATTCGGAAACGGCCCTTTGGGTGCTCGCGGACGTTTCCGGCCTTCAGGAAAATTCCATAAACGCCGCCGCCAAATTGTTGATTGAGCACAAGGCGGACGTGAACTTCCGCGCCAGGGGCGGAGCCACTCCCCTGGACCGCGCCATCGCCACCGGAAAGAGCAGCCTGGCGCGCATCCTGAAAGAAGCGGGGGCCAAAACCTCCAGGGAATTAGACGGCAAATAAGGCGCTGAAGCTCAGCCTTTTTCCCCTCCCTGCCGGAGGCGGGGGACAAGAATTTCCTCATAGGCGCGGAATTTCTGCTCATACGTCAGCCGCGCCGCCGCCGGACTGGTGGAGGGCATCTGGATGATGGCAGGGGTTTCCCGGAGGAACAATTCCGGAAAATACCGCTTGAGGTATTTATGGGAGGCGGTTCCGTTGCAGCAGACCGTGCAAATGCCGGGAAAGCATTCCAGCAGGGCGGCAATGTCATTGGGCTGTTCCTGGGAGATGTGCTGGTCCAGGCTGCCGGGCCTGACGCCGGAGGCCACCACGTCCCACAGCCCCACCCCGCCCCGGTTGAGCAGGGACAGGCGTTCCCCATACGGCAAGGAGGGGTCAAAACCCAGCAGGGTGCCCATGATGTTCCAGAAGGCGTTGCGGGGATGGGCGTAATACTGGGCCTGCCGCAGGGATTCATCCCCCGGCAGGGAGCCGAGCACCAGCACGGAGCATTCCGGCGTGACGGAGGGAGGGAAGGAGCATTTCTTCACGGCGGGAAGCGGTCAGGGGTTCTGCATGCCGGAGTACCTGCGCACCTCCTTCATCCCCACCTCCTGCCGGAGCAGGGAGGAGAGCCACGGATGGCTTCCCACCGCGGGGGCCAGATTGAACCGTTCCGGCCTGGTGATGCGCGTGAAAATGACGCGCCTGATCTGGGATTTGGGCACCGTCTTGGCTCCGTAGCCGTCCGGCATGTTGGAGGACCAGAAGGTGACCGTGTCCCCGCCGTCCTTCACCAGGACGGTCAGGTGGCCGGATTCCCGGCGGCCAATGTGGTCCGTCCAGAATATCTTCATGAAGTCTCCGGGACGGGCCTTCCGCCAGTCTTCAAAGTTGACGCCGGCGCCCAGCCTGTGCACCAGCACGGCCAGGCCGGGGCCATTGGCATTCGCCCAGCCCCACGGCCCTTCGCCGTCATGCTGGCCCAGGCGGGGAATGAGGGCCAGCCACGCGCGCTCGGAAATAACGGGCTGCGGCTGGGCGGCGTCCCATAGTTGCAGGGATTTTAAAAGGAGCAGGTAGCAGGCGGAGGAACAGAAGGAGGGGGTGGCCTCCCGGAGAAGGAAGACGGGACGGCGCGTGCGGGGGTCCCAGCGGCAGGTTTTCTGCGCCAGGGCTTCCATGGCCTCCCTGTTGGTCTTGTAGCCTCCGCCCTTCCGGAATTGGGCAAGTCCGGCGCGCAGGGACTGGTACCAGGCGGCCTCTCCCGGAGTCATGGCCGCACCCCGGCCCGCGGGGGCGCGTTCCGCCGCCGTCACGGCTGCGGGCCACAGCAGCCCGAGGCAGCAAATCAATATCAGGGCATTCCTCATCCTTGCCCCACAGGGTATACGGGCGGCGGAAAATATCAAGGGCGGATTGCGCGCGCAGCGCTGTACGGAAAGGGAAAAAGGCCATAGCTTTTCCCCGGAATTCCTGTTGTTTTGTCTGGACTTATCGCAGAACGTCCCTTACTGTGCGTCAGGTCACGCGCCGGGTATGCGGAGCGGAGAGGCAACGCACCTTGGGCGGACCTTGTTTCCGGTATTTATTTTTAACCACCACGGACCACATAGAGGCATCATACCATGGCAAAACGCGAAGACATCCGCAAAATCCTCATCATCGGCTCAGGCCCCATCATCATCGGCCAGGCCTGCGAGTTCGACTACTCCGGCACCCAGGCCTGCAAGGCCCTGCGCGCTGAAGGCTACGACGTCGTTCTGGTGAACTCCAACCCCGCCACCATCATGACGGACCCCGGCATGGCGGACCACACCTACATTGAGCCTCTGACCGTAGACCGCATCACGGCCGTGATTGAAAAGGAACGCCCGGATGCCCTGCTACCCAACCTCGGCGGCCAGACGGCCCTGAACCTGGCCTCCAAGCTGAATGAGGAAGGCATCCTGAAGCAGTACAACGTGGAAGTCATCGGCGTGGACCTGGAAGCCATCGCCCGCGGTGAGGACCGCATCATCTTCAAGGAAACCATGGACAAGATCGGCGTGCCGGTGGCCAAGTCCGAACCCGTCTATACCGTGGAGGAAGCGGAGAAGGTGGCCGCCGAGCTGGGCTACCCCGTCGTGCTCCGCCCCGCCTACACCATGGGCGGCACGGGCGGCGGCATCGTGTACAATGTGGAGGAACTGCGCCAGATCGTCCCCCGCGGCCTGGCCGCCTCACTGATCAACCAGGTGCTGGTGGAAGAATGCGTGCTGGGCTGGGAAGAACTGGAACTGGAAGTCGTGCGCGACGCCAAGGGCGAGAAGATCACCGTCTGCTTCATTGAAAACGTGGACCCCATGGGCGTGCACACCGGGGACAGCTTCTGCGTGGCCCCCATGCTGACCGTTCCGCAGGAAGTGCAGGACAGGCTTCAGGACTACTCCTACCGCATTCTGGACGCCATCGGCGTCACGGGCGGCACGAACGTGCAGTTTGCCCACAACCGTGAGGACAACCGCATCATCGTTATTGAAATCAATCCCCGCACGTCACGCTCCTCCGCCCTGGCCTCCAAGGCCACCGGCTTCCCCATCGCCTCCGTGTCCACCAAGCTGGCCTCCGGCATCACGATGGACGAGCTGCCCTACTGGCGCAAGGGCTCCCTGGAAAAGTACGAGCCTTACGGCGACTACGTAGTTGTCAAGTTCGCCCGCTGGGCCTTTGAAAAGTTCCCCAAGGCAGCCGACAAGCTGGGTACCCAGATGAAGGCCGTGGGGGAAGTGATGAGCATCGGCCAGAACTTCAAGGAAGCCTTCCAGAAGGCCGTGCGCTCCCTGGAAATCGGCCGCGCCGGGCTGGGCCGCGTGAAGAAGCTGGAAGCCCTCACCACGCCGGAACTGCGTGAAAAGATCACGTACGGCAACAGCGAACGCTTCTTCCAGATTTATGAACTCCTGCGCCGCGGCGTGACCGTGGAGGAAATCGTGAAGCTGACCCGCATCACCCCGTTCTTCATTGAGCAGATGAAGGAACTGGCGGACTTTGACTTCTCCCTGGACGGCCAGGACTGGGATTCCCTGCCTGTGGAAACCCTGCGCCAGGCGAAGAAAATGGGCTTCTCCGACAAGTATCTGGCCCAGATCTTCAACGTGCCTGAAAAGGCCATCCGCACCCGCCGCCAGGAAAACGGCATCACTGCCGCCTACCGCATCGTGCCCGTCAGCGGCGTGGAACACGCGGAATACTACTACTCCACCTACAGCGGCGCAGAGGATGAAGTGCCCGTGAACGACAAGAAGAAGATCATGATCCTGGGCGGCGGTCCCAACCGCATCGGCCAGGGCATTGAGTTCGACTACACCTGCGTGCACGCCGCCTTCACCCTGCGCGACAACGGGTATGAATCCATCATGGTGAACTGCAACCCGGAAACGGTCTCCACGGACTTTGACACGGCCAACAAGCTGTACTTTGAACCCGTGACCGTGGAAGACGTGCTGGCTATTTACGAGAAGGAAAAGCCGGAAGGCGTCATCGTCCAGTTCGGCGGCCAGACCCCGCTCAACATCGCCCAGGCCCTCAAGGACGCCGGGGTGAAGATCATGGGCACCCAGCCGGAAGGCATCCGCCTGGCGGAAGACCGCGAATACTTCCGCGAACGCATGATCGCCCTGAATATTCTCCAGCCGGAAAGCGGCACCGCCCGCTCCCTGGAAGAAGCCGTGGAACTGGGCCGCCAGATCGGCTACCCGGTGATGGTGCGCCCCTCCTTCGTGCTGGGCGGCCGCGGCATGGAAGTCATTTACGATGAAGAAAACCTGAAGCGCTATGGCGTGGAGGCCATCCAGGTCAGCCCGGAATATCCCATGCTGATCGACCGCTTCCTGGACAACGCCATTGAAGCGGAAGTGGACGCGCTGGCCGACGGCACGGACACCTTCGTGGCCACCGTGATGGAACACATTGAGCTGGCCGGCATCCACTCCGGGGACTCCGCCTGCGCCATTCCTCCCGTGACCATCGCCCCCAAGCACGTCCGCACTATTGAGGAACACGCCGCCAAGATCGCCAAGGACTTCCAGGTGAAGGGCATCCTGAACGTGCAGTTCGCCATCTGCGATGACGAGGTGTACATCATTGAAGCCAACCCCCGCGCCTCCCGCACGGTGCCCATCGTCTCCAAGGTCACGGGCATCTCCATGGCGCGCCACGCCACGGAAATCATGCTGGGCAAGAAGCTCAAGGACCTGGGGCTGAAGCCGCGCGCCTGCCGCTTCATCGGCGTGAAGGAAGCCGTCTTCCCGTTCAACATGTTCCCGGAAGTGGACCCCGTCCTGGGACCGGAAATGCGCGCCACGGGTGAAGTCATGGGCATTGCGGACAACTTCGGCATGGCCTACTACAAGGCCCAGGAAGCCGCAGGCTGCATCCTGCCCACCTCCGGCAAGGTGCTCGTCACCGTCTCCGACCGCGACAAGAAGTTCATTGAACCCATCGCCCGGGACCTCATCTCCCTGGGCTTCAAGATCGTCTCCACCGGAGGCACCGCGGAATACCTGCGCGGCCAGGGCGTGGAAACGGAAGTGGTCAACAAGCTGCATGAAGGCCGCCCGAACCTGGGCGACATGATCACCAACAAGCAGATTGACCTGATTATCAACACTCCGGTGGACCGCACCAGCATGATTGACGACTCCTTCATCCGCATGCAGTCCATCCAGAAGAAGATTCCGTACATGACCACCATCGCCGCCGCCAGGGCCACGGTGGAGGGCATCCGCTCCGCACAGCACGTGAAGGTGTCCCCCCGCTCCCTTCAGGAATATCATTCCTGAACGCGGACGGCGCCAGCCATTTAAAAAGAATGCCCCGCATGCGTTTCCGGCATGCGGGGCATTTTTTTAACCGGAAATCCTATTGCCGGGTGACTTTCAGGCGCAGGAAGCGGCGCGCATTTCCGCCGTGCACGGGCTCCGGGTCTTCAAAAACCGCTTTCGTTTTTCCCTTTGTTTCCATGACTTGAACGGGCGCCCACGTTTCCAAATCAGGGGAACACTACACGGAATGCTCCACGTCAACGGCCTCCGGATTAACGGGCCATTCAAGCACAAGGCGGCTGTCGCCGTCCTCCTTTTCCCTGACTGTAAGCCGGGTAACGCTTCCGCAGGGCTTGAGCGGGTCAAGCCCCGTGGCGTACTTCATCAGATTGGAAATGCCGTCCCCCGCCGGGCATGCGTCCGGATCCATTTGATCCTCCGGCGTTCCGGCCGGAAAGCGGTCCTTCTTCCATTGGTCATACGGGCTTCCGGCCTGCGTGATGGAAAGCAGGCGGGTCAGCCCTTCCGGCGTGGTCACCTGCATGGAACCGTTTCTGGAAGCGGAGGAATTGTTGGGGGCAGCCGTCACGGTGAAACTCCCGTCTCCATGGCCGGAGAGTGTTTCCGTCACGGCCCAGGACACATTGGAAGCAACGTTCCATGCGCCCTCAGAAACAACGTCTATCCCCACGCTCCCGGCGCCCCCCTGCCCAGGGAAACGGTCGCCCATAAAGAACCGGCCACACAGCATAAGTTGCTTGGTATAAAAATCAGCCCTTGACGCCGGATTAAAAATCCAGCCATTGCCGTTAACCGTTTCCGGCTCTTCTTTTACGGCATTTCCCCAGGGGAATTACGCCTCTGTTATCTCCGCACAGACCAGCGTGGCGTTGTCCTGGTTGGGAGCGCCGTCCCTGATGATGCCGTCCAGCACGGAACGCACCAATTCCTCCGCGGAAAGCATGGACAGGTAACGCATGCCGGCAGGCCCCAGGGAGTCCAGGTAAGGCCCCACTCCGTCACTGGCCACCAGCAGGCGGTCTCCCGGCAGCAGGGGGAAACAGTCATCCCTCAGGTCCACGTGGGGCACCTCCTTCCCCATCAGGGCGGAAGTCAGGGAATGGCGCGCGGGATGGCACAAGGCCTCCTCCCTGGTGATGGAGCCTTCCTCCACCATCTGTTCCAATTCCGAGGAATATTGGTGCAGTGCATTGAGCAAAAACATTTGTTCCTCCCGGACCAGCAGGAGAAGGGAATCTCCCACGCTGGCCCAGCGCAGCCCCTCCGCGCCAATCCAGGCGGCTACCAGGGTAGTGCCCATTTCATCGTTGGAACCTCTCTTTTTCCGGACAATCCGCACCTGTTCATTGGCCGCGTGCACGGCGTCCTTCAGCCTCTTTCCGGGGGCGGCACGCCCCTCCCGTTCAAACGTCCGTGAAAATCCTTCCACGGCGGCACGGCTGGCCAGCTCCCCTCCGGTATAGCCCCCCATGCCATCCGCCAGAACCATCACCAGCGCATCATCCGCCGCCAGGATGGAAAAGGAATCCTGCTGATTGCTCCGGGCGCCCAGAATCTGGTCCCCATGCAATCCGGACACCAGGAAAGGTTCTTGAGAAGAAGGCTGCTGCATCATGTGGGAGTTTATTCTAACATATCCCTTTTCCTGAAGAAAGCGGGAAGATGGCGAGGGAAGCAGTTGCTGCGCCGGCACTCCTCTCCGGGCCAGCCACGGAAAGCTTTCCACCCATCACCGGACGGATACTCTCCATCTGTCTGCTCCCGGACAAACGGCAGGGCATCCACCGGAGATTATCCAAGATAGGCAACGGTTTCATGGGGAATCGTGAGCTTTCCACCCGTTTGGAACCGGTCAAACAGGTGATTGAGGGCTTCCAGCCACGCGGCATAGCCCTCTTCCCGCTCTCCGGGGGAATAGGAAGAGGAAAGCATGCGCCTGATGTACTGTTCCCGTGTATAAGACAGCTCGTTCGGAAAACGGAAAACCTGGAAATGGTGGTCAAAAAAATCGGCTATCCTCTCCTGAATATCCGCCAGTCCTCCGCTGAACCCGTAAAACCGGGGACAGTACAGGCGATGGATGCGCCCTTCCTCCAGAACCGCCGGAGCGTCTTCCACCCTGGAATTCCAGATCAGGGCAATCTTTCCTCCCGGAACCAGGATGCGGCGGCATTCCCGTTTACACGCGGCAGCATCAAACCAGTGGAATGCCTGCGCTGCCGTCACCAGGTCTACGGAAGCATCCGGAAGCAGGGTATGTTCCGCCGTGCCGGGCACGGAATGGAAAAGGGGAAACTCCCTCAACAGCCTCTCCGCTTCTTCCCTCATGTCATTATTGGGTTCCACGCCATACACGGTCCAGCCGCGCTCCAACATGGCGCGGGACAGAATGCCCGTGCCGGAGCCCGCATCCGCTGCGCGGAGGGGTGCCCCCCCTTCTTCCTGCGCCAGCATGTCAAGGAGCGCCTCCGGATAACCGCGGCGGCCCTGGGTGTAGGAAGCGGCTTTTCCGGTGAATTTGCCTGTATTATCCATCACTTCGTCGGGAAATGTTTTTTCCGGGTTCAAAGGTAAAACGCCGCCGCACCGCTTTGCCAGCGCCAATCCCGTTCCATGGCGCAGAAAAATCTTTCCGCCAAAATCCTGTCACAATCTTCCGTCTCACTTTCTCCACGGCTTTCCGTGCCTGTGCCGCGAACCCTGGCAGGAGCAGCGCCGGTGCCCACTCCCGGCTTTACAAGTCTTTCAGGAGCTTTTAGTATCGGGATCAGGCCCCCGCCCCTTCCGGATTGCCCCCTGCTCCGGGAGAACAAAGCGTCTGCGGGCTTGATCTCCAGACCGCTCCGCCCATGTTCGGATATTACAGACTTGCTTCCGCCGTCCCCCAGCTCCGCGTAGCTGACGTGGACTACAACATTGACCAGCTCATGGCAGGATTCCGGCAGGCTGCGGCGCAGCAGGCTGCAGCAGTCGTCTTCCCGGAGCTGTGCATCACGGGCTACTCCTGCGGGGACCTCTTCTTCCAGCCGCGCCTGAGGGAGGCGGCCCTGAATGGCCTGCGCCGCTTTGCGGAAGCCACAAAAGGGACCAGGACAGTTGCCGTGGTAGGGCTGCCGTTCCTGTACGGAGACGCCCTGTATAATACCGCCGCCGTGGTGCAGGGAGGACGGATTCTGGCGCTGGTCCCCAAAACAATGCTGCCCAACTACCGGGAATTCTATGAAAAACGGCAATTCACTTCCGGCAGGGAGCCGGGCGCGGGCGTACGGGAAGTCACGCTCAATGGCGCACTGGTTCCGTTCGGCACGGACATCGTCTTTCATGATGAAGCCTCCTCCTTCAGCTTCGGCATAGAAATCTGTGAAGACCTTTGGAGCGTCATCCCTCCCAGCTCCATGCTGGCTCTGCAAGGCGCCAGGGCCATCTTTAATCCGTCCGCCGGAACGGAACTCACGGGCAAAGCCGCCTACCGTCGCGAACTGGTCAAACAGCAAAGCGGAAGATGCCTCTGCGCCTATGTCCTGGCCTCCGCCGGAGTGCATGAATCCACCACTGACGTGGTATTTGGCGGGCATTCCCTCATTGCGGACAACGGCAGGCTGGCGGCGGAAGGCGAACGGTTCCGCAGGGAAAGCACCCTCATTCTGGCAGACGTGGACTTTGAACGGCTGGCGGCGGCGCGCCTCTCGGAAAGCTCCTTTAACGACAGCAAGGCATTACTCCCCTCCGTAAACACCCTGCATCTCACGCTGGCAGAGGAAGTCCCCCCCTCCCCCGGCCTGGAACACGCCTGCAACCCTGCGCGGCCCTTCCTGCCCCCGCCCCTGCACCGCCGGGAGCGCTGTGAAGAAATCATCGCCATCCAGACGGCGGGACTTGCCAAGAGGATGGAACACACGCATGCCCAAAGGCTGGTGATAGGCATCTCCGGCGGCCTGGACTCCACGCTGGCCCTGCTCATTTGCGCGCGGGTATGCCAGGCGCTCGACAAGCCCGCTTCCGCCATTCTGGCCGTGACCATGCCGGGCTTCGGCACAACGGACCGGACACACACGAACGCGGTGAACATGTGCCGCCTGCTGGGGGTGGAACTCCGGGAAATCCCCATTTCTGAAGCCTCTCTCCAGCACTTCCGCGACATCGGGCACGATCCGGCGGAGCGCACCACCACTTACGAAAATGTACAGGCCCGCGAGCGCACGCAGATTCTGATGGACCTGGCCAACAAGATGGGGGGCCTGGTGGTGGGCACGGGCGACCTGTCTGAAATAGCCCTGGGGTGGAGCACCTACAACGGGGACCACATGTCCATGTATGCGGTCAACTGCTCCATTCCGAAAACGCTGATTCGCTGCCTGATTGAACACATTGCCGCCCAATCCTCCCCGGAACTGGCGGCTACCCTCCTGGACATCAACAATACCCCCGTCAGCCCGGAACTGCTGCCGCCGTCCGACGACGGCACCATTGAACAGCGGACGGAAGACGTCCTGGGGCCCTACGACCTGCACGACTTCTTCCTGTTCCACTTCATCAAATACGGCGCACAGCCGGAAAAAATCCTGTATCTGGCGGAAAACGCCTTCCGGGATGAATTCCAGCCGGACTTCATCCGCCGGTGCCTGGGCGTCTTCATGCGCCGCTTCTTCCGGCAGCAATTCAAGCGGAGCTGCATTCCGGACGGCCCCAAGGTGGGCACCATCTCCCTCTCCCCGCGCGGAGACTGGCGCATGCCTTCCGACGCCTGCGGAATCGTCTGGTCAAACGGCCTTTCCCATAGCTGAAGCCCCTGCGGCGGAGAGTGATGTTACGGGAGAGGCTGCGTTTTTCCGGCTTTGCCGTTCAACGGCACAGGATTCCTTTAATGGCCCGGAGCCAGCTTCAGGCCGATGATACCTATCAGCAGGAACGTGGCCGCCAGCATGCGCCAGACATTGGAGGAATCCCCAAACCACAGGATGCCCACCATGAACGTGCCCAGCGCGCCAATGCCCGTCCATACGGCATAAGCCGTGCCTATGGGAATGTTCCGCTGCGCCAGCCACAGCAGGAAGCCGCTCAGAGCCATGCTGAACACGGAGAACGCAATGCAGGCGGCAAACCTGCCGGAACCCGTGCCGGGGGCCTGTGAAAGTTTGAAGCCCAAAGGCCATCCGATCTCACAGAGACCGGCCAACACCAGATAAATCCAGGACATATATTGAAACGGGGAATCATCTTCCGTTTGCCGGCCCTCCCGAATGGGAAGAGCTCCAAGGGCAACGGATGCCTTGCAGGGTAACTGCGTCCTCCCCGGAATCAAGCCGGCAATGCATGCGTACCCTGTCATCGGGAAAAAGCAGCCGCACTGACGGAACAATTCTAGCCATATCTGTACACAGGAATAACTCTAATTCAACACCCTGTGACAAGTATAATATTATTTAATGCTCATTGAGCCTGAAGTATGAACGATGAAATAATCTATCATTCCATTGTAAAAATGGCCCAGCCTTGGGAAAGGACTGGGCCATTTATCCTTAACAATAAATTATCTACATATATTTCAACCCACACACCCTATGGGGGTGTGACTTGGAGAGGTTAGCTCAGAAAAATTTTAAAAACAATCTTTATATGTAGATAATTTATACAACTCTCATAATTTTCTTGAATTTTTCAAATCCGTGCCAATAATCCCAATGAGAGACTCTCCAAAGCTATGCCTCCAATAAAATTGAGGATTTCCAAACATCCATTTTGCATGAACCATTCTCACATTTGCTCTTTCACCATATCCACATCCTCTTGCCGCTTCCATATGAGGATTCCCTGTATTCTTATCATAGCTCTTACATGTATTCTCAAATGGGGATGAAGATAAACTAGAAAATTTTACATTTAAACTCTTACTCCTCACGCGCTGGGACACAAACTAGAGATAAGATCATGGTCTCTAACTTCACCACCAATGGGGAATATCTCAAAGGACGAACTCAAAGAATATTTTTGATCGTTTCCAGCGTCTTCTTCGGCTTTTCCGCTGCCTGCTTCCGGGCTACCCGGTCCACGAGGTCATCCACAAGATGCAGGGTAGGCCCCGTGTACGTATCCCGATACCATTTCAGAAGAAATCTCTGCTGTCCGTCCCGGCTTTTTATGCTGAATCCTGATTTAAGCTGTGCGGAAGAAAGGGCCGGCCAAGTATAGGGCTGTGTGGCCGCATATCCAATCGCCAGCGCGGCATGCAGATCCAATTCATGTTCCCGATCCATCACTACCAGATGGTGCAAAAACATATGTTTTCCGCCATCTCTGAATGATCCCAACAGAATCAAATCCTGGTTGGGGTCACTCCAGAGCCATGTCCGTTCATTCCAGCGGTGTTCCGCGAGTTCCTGCCCTTTGCCTCCCAGCACTTCTCTGACGTCATCCAGCGTCAGTCCCATTAAAGGCTTTTGTGTTTTATCTGAAAATTTTTTCATGGCGGCGCCAAGTACGCGAGCCCTGTTTTTCTGGTCCATGGGACGCTGGGCTTTCATCCTTTTGATCAGCAGGGAGGATTTCAACTCAAAGTAACCCTTGTCTCCCCAATGCTGCAATTTGTACCCCTGCTCCAAATTGCGGGAATACAAGGTGCAAACGCCGTCCTTCTTGGTGGAAGGCAGAGGGAACGCAATCCCGGGAACGATTTCACTGGCCAGCTCAATGGCCTCCGCAACCGTGAATCCTCCCGTCCGGTTTAAATCCAGTCCCACACACCTGCCGCGCCACAGGATAGCGGTAATGGATAAATTCTGCCGTTCCCGGAACATCCACTGCCATGCCGTGCACTGCGGAACGATGGAGGCAAAAACGAGGTAATCCTTGTCATTCCTGCTGTTCCTGCCTTCCAGGGTACAAGGATATTTTTTCAGATCGCGCGGCCATCCTTCCCCCCATAAGGCTTTCAACTCTTCCAGCGTCATCCCCAGCCGTGGTTTGGCGCGCAACTCAGCCATTTGCTCCTGGGTTCTCTTCCCGGTCTTTTCCGAAACGCCTTCCTGAATGGCGTCTAAAAGGTCTTTGGCCTCCATCTCTTCCTTGGGCCGGGCATTATGAAAATCCAGGCAATACCAGCCAGATCGGCTTGTCCATCCGCCTGTTGAACTGCCATTCAAGGGATTGGAAGATTTAAATACGACGGGCTGGGAGTCATTTGACAACTTTGAACGGACTACGGAATAACCCTTGGGGAGATGCTTGGAGGCATACTGGGCCGCCTCCGCCAGCGTCAGGCTCTTGGTTTTGCAAACGGTCAGCCGGGAGGATACGTTTCCGGGGCCGTCAAAGAAAAGAATCAAGCTATACTCTGGAAAATTCCATATCTGCCCTTTGCTGGCCCAGGAAGTAGGAAAGTGCTTTTTCCCGTAAAGCTGTTCGGCTTCCGCCAACGTTATTCCCAGAGGGGTACGGGCAAGAGTCTCTCCCGAGAAGACGCCCAATGTTCCTCCAACGGCAAGAGAAGAGGAGCGGGAGGCAAAAACTGCGCACACCAGCAAACCTGCAGCCGTACAAATCTTTTTGCACCAAGTTCTCATGAGGGATAGTAGTTGAATACCCTTTCATCTAACAGATATAACCATGTTTTGTACACTAAAATCCTCCCCTTGAATTTTTTAAAAGCAAGTAACAATGATAAGGCCCGTTCCAGAGGAAAGCGGTCAGGCCCATCTTTCATGAACAATTAAATCATCCAGGGAATTGATCCGTGGCACCCGGAAGAAGAAAACAAATACCTTCGCTGCGCTTCGGTACAAATTCAGTCATGGAGACCGGAGACTCCATTCCCTGCCAGTCGGTTCCCTACCATACCACATGAACGTGTTCTTTCATTGTCCCTCCCTCTCAACCCTCTCTTCATAAAAACGGGACTGAAAATCCAGTCCCGTTAGAAAACAAATATTTACCGTTTGCGAACTTATTTAAGACCCGGGGTCTTCTTTCCCTCCGGCAGCCCCGTGTCCTGCCCGTCGGTCAGCCAGTCAATCGTGATGGGAACATACTTCAGCTTCTTGATGTTCGCCTGGTTCTCCTCATAAAGCACACCCACGACACCGGGTTCCACCATGGCGAGGCTGGAATAGGCAAAGCCGCCTTCTCCCAGCAATTTCTTCACCGGCCAGGTCTTGCCGTTGTCATAGCTCATCGCTACCTGCCCCTTGATGCGGCGTCCGGCGCTGGGGCCGGAAAACAGGATGCGGCTTTTGCCGCCGTAAGCAGGCTGGGCGCTTAAGGAATACGTCATCAGGGAATTTTGGGTGCTGTCGCAAAACAGCTCCGGGGCATCTTCCACTTCCCCCCACGTTTCCCCGCCGTCCTGCGACCAAACGATGCGGCGGCAATTGCCTCCGCCCCAGTGGCGGGCGACCATGACCACGCCTCCGTTATCCGTTTCCGCGATGGACGTTTCATTCACCATGCCCTTCATATTCGTGGTCGGCTGGCCCAGCTTCCAATTCTTGCCGCCGTCGTCGCTGTAAATGCAGGAAATCACCCACTTGCCGAATGGCCCTTCATTCATCGGAATCACCAGGCGCCCCTTGTGGGGGCCGCTCTTCAACTGGGCCCCCGTATTCGGGCCGGAAGCCATGATATCCACGCCGATGGGGCGCTTGGTCGTCTTCGTGATATCCTCCGGCTTCGTCCAGGTGGCGCCTCCGTTCCTGCTCTGGATCATGAAATTGCGGATGCACTTCTCATCATCCCATCCCTGGGGGATATTGGGCTGCCGTTCCTTGACTCCTGCGGGATAACGCTGGAACACAACAGTCACCGTCTTGGTCTTGGCATCATAAACCGGGCAGGGATTATTAAATGTGGCCCCATGTGATTTGGCAATCGCCCGGGGACGTGACCAGGTCTTCCCGCCATTCTTGCTGACGCTCATAATAATGTCATTCTCCCCCTGGTCGGTATTCTTATACCGCCCTTCGGCAAACGCCAGAAGCTGCCCCTTGCCTATATTGAGCAATGCGGGAATGCGGATGGATGCATAAGGATTCCCCTCCCCGGCGCTGAACACGGTCACAGCGTTGTCCGTGGGAAAACCGGCCTTTTCTTCTTGCCCCAATGCCGGCAATGCCACGGCACATACGGCACTTATCAAACACTTTAATACGGAATTCATCATCCTCTTCATCCTATTTCACTTTCTCTTTCCGCACAACAGCCATGTCATGCATTCGAGTGAAGACCAGAGGAAACTCTTGAAGAATGAAGGCAATCAATTCTGTTTTCCGTAGACCTCCCGGATGCCGTCACACCTTCCGGAAGAAGGGGGCCAAAAACGCCTTCCGGGCAATTCATGACTCGGTAATCATGCGCCTTCTTTTTCCGCCTCTTGACAGAGACTTCACGCCAGGACTCTCTCAATGGGGAAAATCGAACCAATAACAATGCGGTATAATGAAATATCATCCAAACATGTTGATCATCATCATAAAAAATAACTGGTGTCCTGCACCGCAGAAAATTCGCCCGGATGCCGTGGCTGCGCCGCACGTGACGAATACCCGTTAAAAAGAAACCTGCGGGAAGCAATCATTCCCTTATGAAGCCGTTTCCCCATAGGTCATACCCTCAACATGGAAATATGCCAGGATGTCAAAACCGATACAAACACGCGTACATGGAATGTTCCTATTCCTGGCGGGAACCCTTTCAGGTAAAATGAAAAACTTTTTCCTCATTCTGGTGGCATTTGCAGCTTGTAGCTCGGTTCAAGCCGAGCTGCTGTCCCATTTCCTTGACGGGCAGGCAAGCCCCTATAACCACGCTGTCACAGTACCCGGCATTGACCCTTCGGGAGGCAGCCAGATGACTACTTATGAGGGGGCCATCACTTCATTCACCTATAGTAGAAATCTGGATACGATCAACTTCCCAACCGTATCGGGTGGCAATGGCAACTATTGGGCCCTGTTCAATGATCATACAACGCCGAGCGACACCCCCCACTACGACAGATCATATATTCAATTTTCAACCAAGGCAGAAGAAGGAAAATCCCTTGATTTATATAACATTACATTTGATTGGGGAGCGGCTGTCCTGGAACCGACAACAGTAAATTCACGGTTCGGATTTGAAATTTTCGCCAACATAGGCGGAGAGGATTGGATACCTCTTGGTCTGACAAGCCAGCGAGGCATCATTAATGTTGGAACAGATGCAGGATTCAAAACTTTTGATCAAAGTGTATCTTTCGACTTGAGTTCCTGGAGTCAAACTTATAGTAACATAAACGAAGTCACATTCAGAATTGCTTTTGCCAACACGACCGAAGATGTTGAGGAAAGTTTGGCGATTAGCAACATACGGCTCAACGGCATGGTGCATGATGCTATTCCGGAACCTTCAACCTCAATGCTTGGCTTGCTTGCTTTCATTCCCTGCCTCTTTCGTAGAAAAGTCCGGACAGCCTAGATTGTGCAGAAAATTATTCCGGCTCATCAGAAGATAAATATAATGGGTGAAAAAATAATTGAGACAATTGCAGCAGCAATAGGAAAAACTCTCGACCCTTCTTATTTTCTAAAATAATCGCCTGTCAATTTTCAACCTTTGCAAAGTTACTTGTATTGGTAGAAACTGTGAACGAACCGGGAAAGCCAGATCACAGGGAGGTCTTCTCCGCGTTGGGAACCCTCCCCTTCAGGAGCTGATGATCAAAATCCTGGAAGCCTCAACACGGAATTGGTGACAGGGATGTCTGGATGAGTCATTTTCCGCAAAAGCCTGGTCGCCCCAAAAGGACTGCAAATGCCATCATCAAAATTTAAAATCAGTTACGGATTTGGAGGCCTGTTCCTGCTTCTTTCATGCCTTGTTCATTGATGAAGAAATTTTACCTCTTGCCATGACGTTGACTATCAGCGCATCTCAACGGGCTGAGCATATAGATTCGTGCCTATAGGCCGCAAATTAACGTACACCAGGATATGTAACAGGCATGAAGGAATTGACCCCGGAAAAGCGACTTCATGCTGATTACAGGCTCCCATTGGATCATCAATCGGAATCGGCGCGCAGGAGTGGACGGGAAGAAAACCCGAATGCCTGAGAAGCAACAATAGTCCTGAGTTCCTAAGCGAAGAAATCCAGACCTGCTGAAAAAGCAACACATAACACTCCAATATATTCGGCCCGGCTCCCCATGGCAGAATGGTCATGTAGAAAGCCTCAATACGAATTAGGGCGTGAACTGCCGGACAGAGAGCACTTCCTTACCCTATAATTCCAGGAGAAATTGGATGAATGGAAGGAAAAATATAATGAAGAAAGACCTCATAGCGCATGTGCCGGATTCCCACCGTCATGATACGCTGGACAAACAATCTACAAACGATAACCAAGCCTTAGATTTCTCTCATTTGAACTGGCTCCAATTTGGGTATAGACCACTAATACCAGAACAGGAACTCCATGTCTTTCAGAATGAATGGATAAACCATACAGGAAGAAAGGAACAAAAGCGGCTCCGGCCGCCTTATGGAAATCTACCTGGAATCCGTCTTGTTCATCCTGCCCCGGGATTCCAGGGGGTAATCGAAAAACGGGCACCAGTTATCCATGCGGTACACCACGTCCTGAATCCGGGTCTTAACCTTCTCCCCCTGGGAATCCCGCAGGCATCCACGCGCGCCGGTACGCGGACCGGAGGGAAGCTTCTCCTTCAAGGTCATCCCGTACCGGAGACGGCTGCCGGAAGGGTCTGACGATGTCACAATGCGGACAACATTGCTGCCGTTCAAGCTGACGGACTTGATTTCCAAGGGCTCTTCCCGGTCGTTCACGAGGGAAAAGCCGTAATTGCCCGGATCAAGAATTGTCTTGGTATCCAGCACCAGAGGAGGTACAGGCGCGAAAAACTTGACGTCTACCGTCCAATCCTTCCCTTTCCTGCCGATGGCATGGGCGACAGGATGGATGGGCTTCCACTTCACGCCTTCCACCATCACCTTATACATGACGTATCCGGCGTACTCCCCGTAAAGCCGGGACATGGGAGCCGTCAAATGCACCCCGTCGCTATAGGAAAAATGATACATGGGCGTGGTCATGATGTACCGGCTGTCTTTCTCCAGGGCCAGATCCAGCTGGGCCATGGCAATGACAGGGTAATCCGTGGGGTTCTGGGCAAAATAATTGAGGTGGGAAGAAACCTGGTACCCGAAGCACAGCACGTCATTCTGCTGCCCGGTAACGGCCTTGGCGTCCGCGTCAATATCCTGAATCAGGGCACGCATCTTCTCCTTGTACCATTCCCTGGTTTTCCTGTCCTGCTGATCGGTCTCCCCCTGCGTCCACAGGAAACAGGGCATGGAAAAGGACTTTCCTGCCTTGTCCGCCAGCTCGCGGCCCGTTTTTAAATCATCCAGAATGCGTTGATAAGGAGCGTTGCCTTTGGAAAGAACACCGATGCTGACGCCGCCCACGCCGTCGGCAGAGCACAGGAACCGGACCCTGGCGGCCTTTCCGGCAGCGCGCTTCTTCAGCAGGCGCATGAAATTACCGGACGCGCCGGAAACGGGCGTCTCCCCCCTGGCGCCGTCCGGAGAAACACTCTCCACCAGAGGGACCACGGCGGTCCGGTCATTGCCACCCTCAAAAGGGCGGACACCGCCCTTGAACATCAAATTGCCGTTCTTCTGCTCCGTCGTCACCACCGGCTTGGCCGTCCATCCTACGGAAAGCGACTGCCCGTAAGATGGCAGGTAATTCCAGTCCGTTAAAACGGGCTTCTGAGCAAAACTGCAAGGGACACCCGCCATCAACAGGCAGAAAAGCACCCCGGAACGGACACATATGTTCATCTTCATTATAAGATCACAAGATCATGAGCATGTACGGCCAGGTCCTCATTAAAATTTCCCGGTGTGGAAAAAATCAGCAGGAAACAAGGAAACTTGATCATCCCTGAAAAGCGGCATTCTAAAACATTAACCACCAGCTATAACAACACGAGACAGCCTCTGCCTTCCCCATTGATGAAATAAAAATGTCGGGAGCTTTTCCGTTTTCCCGGCCGATTTTTACCAACGAAGTCTGCCCGGAAATAAATCCTTTGTTACGACCCCAGGCATTTGGGAAACTTCACGCTGTCTTCAAAATTCAGCCCGCTCGGTTTTGACCGGATTTCCCTTTCTCACGGTGAAACCAACCGTCTAATCAATGACCAGCTTTTTTAAGGCTTCCTTATCTTCGTCAAGCACTACGGTTCTGACCGCGTGTTCATAGCATAGCCGGGAATATTTCCGGGCTTCTACTTTGAACTGTTCATTATCCAGGCCGTACAGCGCGGCAAAAGCCTTCAACAGCTTGATGTCAATCACTGTAATGCCTCCTTCATCCCGCAGGATAGGGGCAAAAATATCTGAAAACAAATTGGAGACAGTCAAAGGAGGCACCCAGATTCTCTCATACTTCACCTCGGCATGACGGTCAGCCTGGGCATACACCGTTAACAGCCGCACGCCCCGGTTAATAATATCAATACCTGTGCCGTAATCATTGACGGCTGCGGATAAGGCACGGGCGGCAATTTCCGCAAGCACGCACAATCCGAATCTGGGATCCTGTTCAAAATTGCGCTCATGGCCAATCACAAAAGCTCCATGCAGTTCACGCCGGGTTTCATTTGACACAGGCTTGTCAGCATAAACCAGAATTGAGGTAGCGGAAACAAAATCCCCCGGTAGTGAGATAACATAAATATCAAGGTCCCTGTCCCTGGAAAGGTGGTCCAGCTTCTCCATGTCAATATATTGGATATTGCCTGTCTGATCGCTCCTGACGGGAACGGCATTTTCCGGAATATCAAGCTCCCGGTCAGCCAGGGGATTGGCCCCCAGATACGGCTCTCTGGCGCGTGCCAGCAACGCTTTCCGTGTCACCTCTTCTACAAGCTCTGATGTTTCTCCCACCCGGCCAAGCCGGGACAAATGCTCAATCCAGCGGATGAGCGTAACCAGAATAATGGCTATGACCCCGAGCGTAACAACGAACAGCACGACTCTTCCCTTCTGGTCGTACATGCCGGAATTCAGAAAGATGATCGCAATCAGGCTGAAAATGAAGGACCCGATGAACGTGGAAAGTGCATTCTGGGCCGTGGAATCTTCCATCAGCAGCTTCGTGGCCCGGGGTGTCACGCTTGACGTAGCCGCTGCATAGGCGGAAACAACGGTGGTTAAGGAAAAAGTAGTAACCGCCAGCATGCTTGAAGCCAGGATGTTCAAAATCGTATCAACCGTATCGGCTCCGATCTTCTGGAAAATATCAAATGGTACAAACTCACCCAGATAAATCGATGCAATAGCCGTAATAATAGCCAGCAAGGCAAAATAGGTGGCCTTGACCCAAAGCAGCTTGTTAGCCCGCAAAAACAATAACCTGATTTGAAAAATGAAGGACCCTTTCATCAGAAGCTGGAATTGGAAAAACGGTTGAAGGCTATTCTCCTGTTAAAACAATATCCAAGCCTCTCCGTTCAAGAATAAGACTCTCAAAGAAGGGTGAACGACCTATCATTTTTATAACCTTAACTCCCGCGAAAGAAATCCCCTATCATGGAAACGCCATGTACCGGGAAGCCGCTGCCAACAGCTTCTGAAGCTGGAAAAACGCTCCACTCAAGGTAAATAGCCTAGCAAAATAACTCTCATCTACCGAAAAAAGCTCTCAGCGTCAAGAAACATAGTGGAAAACAAAAAATATCAACCATACCATACTAAAGCATGCTTATTCATCAAATAGCCCGGTCTTCCTCTTAAGTCGGGTGGGTTTTGCGTTTGCCGGTAAAAAGAGAAATGGTGAAAGAAGAGGAAAATGTAGAGTGTAACTTGTAACATCGTAAAATCACCCGCTACGCACTTTATCATGAACCGAACCATTTCATTCCTCTCCGTGTCCCTGTTGTCGCTCGCATCTGCATTTGCCGCCAACACGCCGGAAAGCATCGGCAACGACCTGCAGCTGTTCAAGGACGCCTCCTGCACCGCCCTGAAACAAGATGTAACGGATACCTCCGCCTTCCAATCCGACGCAATGAAGGAACTCGCGGGCAAAATCCTGGCAGGCAACTACAAACCGCACTACTTGTATGCCGAATACCGGGCTCTCCCCACACCGCGCCAGACGGGAAAAAATCTCAGAATCGGTGAAGGATTCAGCAAATACGATAACATGACGGGCGTCTATCTCGAAAAGGGCCGGCACGTCGTTCTGGTCGGCAAGACGGATGGGCGTGAAATCAGCCTCCTGCTCCCGAACCTGATGCGCAAACCGGCCGAAGGAGTGCAGCCGACGAAAGACCCCAACGGCTGGGGACTGCACAAAAAGCAAGTTCCCCTCAAGGAAGGAATCAATATCATTGATGTGGAAACGCCCGCCAACGCCTATATCAGCTACTTCAGCAACGATGCCGACACGGCGCCGAAAATTCCCGTCCATTTCGTGACGGGCAAAGTCAACGGCTACTTCGACACTACCCGGGGCGATACTAACGAAGACTGGGTACGCCTGCTGGACCAGGCCGTCTCCCCGATCATGGACGCCCGGGGAAAATACATCCAGGTTGCCTACCCCGTCGAATTCCTGAAAAAATTCACCAGAGACCGCGGGACTGAACTGATCAACGCCTACGACAAACTGATCGGCATCCAATACCAGCTGATGGGCCTCGAGAAATACGACAAAATCCCGAAAAACCGCGTCTTTGCCCGCGTGAACTTCAACTACTACATGTTCCGCGACGGTGATGGAGTCGCCTACCTGGGAGACAATGGCACCATGCGAATGGTGACCGATCCTGAAAACGTCCTCAAGGGTGACGCCTGCTGGGGCTTCTCCCACGAAGTCGGCCACGTGATGCAGATGCGTCCGATGACCTGGGGCGGCATGACGGAAGTCAGCAACAACATCTTCTCTCTGCAAGCCGCCGCCAAAACGGGCAACGAAAGCCGCTTGAAGCGCCAGGGTACCTACGACAAGGCGCGCAAGGAAATCATCGACGGAAAAATCGCCTATCTGCAATCAAAGGATGTCTTCAACAAGCTGGTCCCCCTGTGGCAGCTCCATCTCTACTTTACCGAAAACGGACATCCCGACTTCTACCCTGACGTCATGGAATACCTGCGCAACAACGCGGGAAATTACGGTGGGAATGAAACGATCAAATACCAGTTTGAATTCATCAGAGCATGCTGCGACGTCACAAAAACCGACCTGACCGACTTCTTCGAGAAATGGGGCTTCTTCAAAACCGGACAATTTCACATCGGCGACTACGCTAATTACGATTTCACCGTCACCCCCGAAATGGTAGCTGAAACGAAAAAATGGATTACCGACAAAGCCTACTCGAAACTTAAAACTGATATCACCGGAATAAGCGAATAAGTTAGTAAGAAATTCTGATTATTCCTAACAAGTATCAAATATACCATAATTCTATGGAAAAAATTTTCTCTATTAGGGGATTAATGAAACGGAAAAGTAGAAAATCCATTAGCTCATTATAAAGTAAAATAATTTTGACGATAATTTTTCAAATTTTTGTAGGAGTGATAACCATTATTCCTCTAGTATCCTTACAAATACTTCTAATGGTAGTCAGAATAAGCTGTTCTCCAACAACAAAAACAACATACATTTAATCAACACACAGTATAATCTCCATAAATATTTTGATGGAGAAGTTTTGAAAAAATCACTTCTCGTAGTCATCCAAATTGGATTCATCACTTGGAATCAAAGGAATGCAGAACAACTAATTCTAAATTGTTCTCTACGAGAATATACTCGTCCTAAAAAAGTATTACAAGGTAAAGGGCGATATTTAACATCTCTTTCAATGTCCGGCAAATTGCAACTTGCCGGACATTCGGGTTTGATAGGTTCGTATGAAATGGCCTTGTTGGTTATGCATCCACTCCGGTATTTTCATTCTGCAGAATAGGTGGACCTTTGGCTGTTATAGATGTGGATGATTTCTTTGACCAGATGTTTCATTCCCTCTCGGTTCATTTTATAGCGTTCTAGAAGGAAATCCTGTTTGAGAATTCCATTGAGAAAACTCTATTACTTACTGGAACTTGAACTTAGACAACACCATATAGGCGAAACATACTCACTTTCATTTTCAAGCAACAATCTATTTATAAAACCGTTAAAGCCTACCAAGAAACGATCAACCCGCACTATTGGTTCACCGACACAAAAACCTCACAGAAAGAGAACCGCCAGAATGTCCAGAAGAAATCGAAGTAAGCAACATAACTTACGTTGGCAAGTGCTAATCCCCTCTGTATCTGAGCTCGATCACAGATACCTATTCAAAAAAGATCGTAAAATATGACGTTTAGGAAAACCTGTCGAGCTAGAGAGTCTCGACAATGGCGATCAAAACACAGCAAAGCAAAAAAGCGATTCATATCCTGCTCAGACAGAGTCTTGTAATACTGTTGTGACGCCTACCAAGAGCTGCATGATGAGAAAAATCATATCACGCTAGTATAGCGGAAAGCTATGATCCGTATGCTGATCCCCCAGTAAAATGGGTCAACTCTATGCGTGGTTGCTCGCTTCTTCTGATACTCTCTTTACGGTCAATAATATTTCTGACGACTTATCCCGAGCACTCTGCACATCAAGCTTATCGTCTCTTGCGCTCATCGTGTAAATTTCCTGATAGCTCAAGGGAACAGTTTTTCGGATCGCTATTTTTGGACTCCTCTTTGCCCATTTGTTTCAGCTAATGCTCCAGCCGAGAATTTTGCTTTTCTAAAAGCCTGATTTGAGCTTTCTATCCGGATGAATTGACCTTTGCTTTTTGGCCTCTTGTTCAATGGTCCGTTCTCTTCCCTATCTATCATATTCCATATCCTTACTGTGAGATATCCTTGTATTCAATACTTACAGATAACTAATTTTAATCCCATTTATTTGCTTTCTACTTCTTAGACTACTTCCAATTTAAAGGACGTACTATAGTCCCTGTGACTTATCTTTATTGTACTCTGTTTCTTTCTTTATAGAATTTTCTCTTCTGTAACGCTACTCCAGGACTAGATAATCTAACAACATTTGTTTTTCACTACATCAAATACATTATTTATTAAAAATAAATCCATTGATTTGCTTTTATAATAAAAACTAATATTATAAAATACCTTCTCTTTCTAAGACTTTTCTAATTTCTTCAAAAATAGCACTTATATTTCCCTTAGGAAATTGAATTTGAGTTAACCCATGGACGTTAGAAAATTCTTCACAGCCTTCTTCTCTAATTATAATTGCACGATTAAAACCTAGTTTTCCTTGAAATAATCCTGTCTCATGAACTACATTTTGCCGAGCAAAAAATTTTTGACTCTTTATCTCATCCTCAGCAGTATGTATCAGTAACGCAAATGCAGCATTCTCTAACATTTCTTCTAACCGTTCTTTAACCGAAAATCCAGCTTGAGGAATGCTATTGAATTCATCCCAGGATAGTTTTAGACGATCCTGAATAAAATCTTTAATTTCTCGCCATAATAAAGAATGCCCATGGCCAATAAAAATTTTTGAGCCTAAGCTTACAGCGGGTAATTCGTTCAAAGTAGATTCTACAAAGTCAATTAACCTTTCTATAATATTAGCCAGCTCTTTTGCATTTTGTATGGGATTAGTTGCATATAAACGGATAGCATCTGCTTCTTGATGAGGAGCAATATAAAATTTTCCATCAAAGTTCGGATCTCGAGTTATAAATTGACCACTCGGAATAAATAGCTTCCTAATTTCAACCAAAGATAAGCATTGTAATTTAGATATTTGGTTTCGAATTTTTTTAATTATATCACAATCCCCAATTACTAATTTTAATATTTCAATTTGAGTAAGTGAATTTTCTTTTAAATTTTCAAAATTTTCTGAAAATTCTTTACCTATCTCAATTATGCAATCTTTATTTATACCAGATTCTTCAAAAATTAAATCTAAAATTCCATCATAATCATACAGCCTCCAATCACCTACACTGACATAAAATCCAATGTCTGTTAAACCACACATAGAATTAAATAAAGCATTAGGAGGTGGAGTTTCTAACTCATTATAATAAACACGGGCATGATAACCTGCATTTGATTGACTCCATGATTTTGAAATATCAAAAATAATACTTTTTAGTTCATCTATATTTATATTGTTTGGTAATTGAAAAACAGATCGAGCTATTTCTTTTATTTCTCTTAACCGATTACAATATCGTTGAATTTTCTTTTCTTTATCAAGATTTTTACTCATCTAAATAAAAAATTCTATTGTTTCATTAATTTAAAAAAGATTCTTTTTTGCAAGAAACCAATAATGAATTCCCAATGCTGTCAACCCACAGGACTTTGAATTCATCGCAGCGAAGTACATATGTTCTTCAGAAATAGGTTTAATCAAACCTACACTCTCTAATTGCTGAAGATCTCTAAATACGCTCACATGCTTAGGATTAGCGTATGGCTCCGTTGTAGCATGGCAGTAATCTGGACTATTGGTAAATTCATATGAAGGATCTAAAGGAAATTGATTCTCTATAGATGGAAAATATTCGGGTAACTTTCTAATTATATCCAAAGATACAGGGGGCGCTACTCTTTTTACAGAACAAAATGAATTTACATTAGTTTTAAAAATTGGACGTTGATCCCAAGCTCCAAGTGATTGGTCAATAAAAGAATATATTGCTCCAGGGGTTATTTCCCCTCTCAAGTTAGCTGCACCTCCGCGTAAAGCTTCTAAAAGCAAATTTGTAAATATTCCATGACTACCAGTTTCATAAGAATATTCTTGTGTACTGCAAGCAGTCAATATAGTAACACCAGATTGCAGTGAGGAAATATTCGAAGCATTACTGCATGAACACTGCTGAGATGAATCTCCCATATTCCCAGAATAGCAACAATCAAAAATCACTATTCTATTTTTAAAATAGGAGGAATTAACATATTTTAAAATCTTCTCCATTGATATCCCACAATGACGAATATTAAAATCTATCGGAATAATCTCTGCTCCGGTCTCCGTCAGCATTCCATGACCAGAAAAATATAACAAAGCTATATCTCCATTTCCTTTAAACAATTCACTAATATGGTACAATAAATCATCATAATTAACATTTGTTAATATTTTTGAATTAAAATTTGGACTTCCGTCAGCATTTCTTCTAAGTTGTTCATCTAACGAATGAGCATCATTGACACAACAGCTTAGAGGAGAACTATGATAATCATTGTTACCAATAATCAAGGCTTTTCTCATAAATTTAAATAGCTATATTTTTAATAGCCTCAACAATAGATTTTCCTTGCCATTTAACAATTAAATCAGCATTGTTTTTTACAATTTTTGATGTTCGTTCAGAACCCCAAGGCTCTATAGCGATTATAGGTTTGCCATATATTTCTTTTGCAATCTTTATTTCCTTATCAATCCATTTACTATATGAACAATAAACTCCTGCAAGAATTAAAATACAATTACAACTGTTCATTTTATTCTTTATAGCTTCGTATAATTGTTTATCTGTTCCATTTGTATGAATTGGATCGTTCTGAGGTACTGAATGATTGTAATATAGAAAATTCTGTTCATTCAATAAACTACATATCCCTTGATAAGCATTGGGGTACTTCCACGAATGACTAATAAATAATCTGTAAATTTTTCCCATAAAGACACATTATATCTATACACTAATTATTTCAAGACGGAATATACCTATTTTCTATTTCTTCTTTATACCCTTACAAATAAATTTTACAATTTGCTAATTAAGAATATTTTGCGGAAAGTTAATAGAGGAAAAAGAATCCTACTGATTTGGATACTCTGTGTGATAATTCTCACTTTCCCTTGGTAAATGCAAAAGATTCATCTAAATAGCTTATCCGTAGTCCGTTTTCAAACCCTCTTTCTGGTTCAAATCCCTCAGATACCAAGAGCAAATAACAAAAAACGCTCTCGGTTGAAAGAACGTTCATTGTAAATTGATGGCGGACAGGGAGGGATTCGAAGCCTCGACTCATTGATTATAAGTGATTTATATCTAATTCTTTAAGCTTCAATGTGTTGATAATCTAGGAATTTGCGTAACTCATTAGAAACCAATCATTTTTATTTCATGGGGAAGATATGAAAACAACCGATTTCCCCCGGCAATGGGAGGAAACCGGCTGGTGTGATTTTTCCGGAAACTACAGAGGGTTAATCTTGTAGAAGTATTTTTGACTATCCAACAGGGAGGTCAGTTGTCCAATCAAATCAGTTCTGTTTGCCGGGATGAACACGGCGTCATGGAGGCTGATGCAAACGAGATTTTGTTTGCAGAATTCCCGGAGAAGATCCTCGTAGTGGAACAGGGTATGGGGGGAGTCCAGATTGTCAATTGCCTGGATGAAGGATTCCATTTCATCGAAGTAGTCATCGGTGAGGAATTCCCTCAATTGGTTTTTGCATCTGGTAATCCACCTGTTAGTTACATTGTCAGACACCAGGGAGAAGATCCATGTCAGGAGTTTCTCCTTGGTTTCCTCCCTCAGGTCTTGATCTTCAGGAAGAAGGGTATTGGTTTTGATCGCTTCAAGCATCTTTGTGCATTTGCCATGGCTGGCAAGACATTGGACAATTGAATTGGTCAGGTCTATTTCCACCATGTCTACTCCATAGATGTTTTTGAATACATGCTGCCTGATGGATGAAGGCGTCTGAGTGAACATGTTGTAAACCCGTGGATGCTCGTCATTTTTGCTGTATGCATTATGGAAACGCTTGCCGGCAATTTCAGAAATGAAGGCTGTCTTACCGGTTGGCTTTTTCTTCCTGGCGTTTTCAATGATGAGTGCGAACGCCGGAGCATTGATTTCAGCTTTGAAAATTGAACTGGTGTTGTTCATTTTCAAAACGTAGGAAGGAACTTTGATTGCCTCGATACCAAGGTTGGTTAACGCCTCTTCAAATACAGGGGTGATTTTTGCCCTGGTCTTTTTATTGAGCGAACCATCCTTGATATCAGGATTGAAAACCATCTTGTAGAGATCTTGTTTGACCTTGTTTACAGGAATGGTGAAGTAGACGTATTTTTTGAAAAGAGGACCGTCTGGATGTTGGCTTCTTGCTGAAACAGGAAAGAAGGAGGCAAGCCAGTTTTGTTCCCTTACTTGCTTGATATCCTTTTTCAGCAAGCCAATTTTCTCTGCCATTTGTTTGGCGTCGATAAGGTTGGAGTTATTGATGATGGTTTTTGCAACACGGGTGGTTGCACCGATTTTGTTTATTTTATTTGATGTATGTTTTTTTAACATAGGCCTTCATCATCTGAAGGGCCTTTTTAATATGATGTATTCTAATATTATGAGAATTTTAGAATTTTTATTTCTTTAATAATAAACTAATTATAGAATTATTGTTGATGGATTTATTCTGATGCTGTATGAGTATTTTCGACAAAATGAGGAAAAGAAAACGGCAATTTGCTCCAGCAGACAAACAGGACAGCAGGAAACTGACTGCGGATGAACGGGAACAACTCCGCAGAAAAGCTGTACTTCTCTATAAAAGGGAAAACCCAGTCCCTATCATATCAAGTAAATTGGGTATACGGCCTGGAACTGTCTACCGATGGATTGATAATTACCTGAACGAAGGTCCAATCAAATACAGGGAGAATAAAAGGGGAAGGCCTTCCTTGAACAAGCACAAAAGAACCTGGAATGAATGGCTGCAGGAACTGAGGGAGCGAAACGCCATGTATGAGAAGAAGAAGCCGAGTGTCCCTGAAGACCTATTACTCTATAGGGGGAAAGAGTTCTTTGACTGGTGTTCTGAACATACTGACAAAACGAAATACGTCTATTACTGCCAGATTAGGCGGAAACTCAAAGATCTCAACATAGCGGAAGATGATGGAAGGACATTACGGGATAAAAACTTCCTGACAATGCAAGGCGGTGAAATCGGCTGGGCGAAGTACCGTGCATTCCTTCTTGGCAAACCCTTCAGGAAATATGGTTACTAAGCGGACAAATAATTTTCATATCCCTTGGAAACATTGAAAACATTTCCGGGTACCCATCCGGTATTGTAACAAGGGGATATGTCTGCCAATTCTCACAAATGTTTACAGGGAATTGTTTGGAATAAAACGATCTCTAATCCTTGATGCTACCTGTTTTTGTATTCTTAAAACAGTTTCAAAATTTACAAATATATGGTAATGAGCAAGTTATGAGAAAAACGGTCTCGCTCAATGTATATTATATATATTAGAGGAGAATTTGCCCCTGTACACCTGCCTTATACCTCCATGTGATTTCCCCCATTTTTCTTGAACCAGTCAGATGTCATTTGGATATAACGGTATCTGGTTGATCCCATATGGATTTGGAATACACCAACTCAAGACAGCTGTCTGCCTGTGTGTGTAATACAGTTGAAGGATTCCCACAGGGATAATCAGTTGGGAAAATCAGTTTCAGAAATCATAAGACATTAGGAACTAGCGAGTTATAAAAAAACGGTCTTGCTCAATGTATATATAAAAATATGGGAGGGGAGAATTTCCCCCTGTGTGCCTTTAGTATTAATCCTTCCAGAGCTAGAACTTGTCCAATGTAATTCGGATGTATTGACATCTGGTTGATCCTGTATGGAGTTTGAAATCGTTTCTCCAAGACAGCTGTCTATGGGATTATTCTTTGAGAAATGGATATGGGAGAATATGGAGCGTTTTATTGTTCATAGAGCAGAAAAGATTGTTACAATTGTCCGATGGTATTGATCCTGTGGATAGTTGGTATTTCTGAATAATTGCCAAAGAAGCCTTTTTAGGAAATCCAGTTGGTGAATTGGTTAGTATCACAAACTTTGTTGTTTTTGATTCTGCAATCTTGCAGTACTTTTCTCTGGTAGAATTCGACAATGAACAATTCATCTTTGTTGGTTAATCCACAGTGATCCATAATTCCCGAGGTCACAGTGTACATATTGCCGTAATTTGTTTGGAACAGGATGAATGAGGTAGTGGAGTCTTCCACGATTTCTCCGTTGATGGATATGGATTTGAGGTATTGAACCAGTTTATCGTATTTGTCCTGTCTGGCTAGCTTCATATTTTGAGCTAAAAGGGTAGAAGAGGTTGGTTCGTAAAGTCTGAAGGATAATAAGAATTTGTTCATTCCTATTATTGTAAGGGAGTAAATGAGGATCAGGCAACCGTGGAAAGGTGAGGGGTATTCATGCCTGCATAGAAATTTTTTTTAGAATTGAGTAATAAAAAAATCTATTTTTGGGGAAAATTACGGATGAATCTTTACATGGATTTTGAATATTAGATAATTTCAAAAATGAAAAAACCAACTCATATATATAAATATTTGACTCCTGAAGCAGCATTGGCTGTTTTAGGGTCACAAAAAATTCGATTTTCAAAATATACAACTTTCAATGATTGTTTCGAGTGTTGGTTAACAATATGCCCTCCAAATGAAAAGGAATTAGCGGAATTTATAAACGAAATTCCTAACAGTATGTCACAACTGAAAGGGTTGTATATAGAGTACATTGAAGATCTGAAGAAAACAGAAAAAATGTGGAATGAAAAAGCTAATTATTTTAGAAAAAAAGGGGATGAAAACACTGCAATATCATTTGAGAAACTAATTGATATTCAACTTAAAAGTAGGTTTAAGTTGTACGGATTTAATAAAAAATCCCTAACAGATAAGATATTTTTAGATTTTTTTAATAAAAATAAAATCTCATTTTATAGTGAATTATTGAATATAATAAGCATTTATGCTTTTAAGGCGAGCCATTGTGTTCAAGATGGCATTAAAAATGAAGTTCCACCGATAGCGTGCTTTTCTGAAAATAAATCTCACCATTTAATGGTTGGACATTATACTAATGGAGGAAGAGGGTTAATTATAGAATTCGATTTCAATAAATTATTGTTAAATTTTAAAGATTATAAAAAAATTGAATACTCAAAAAAACCAAGTGAATATAGATTTTTAGACATTATAAAAAGAGGGGAAATAACGAGTAAATTTCTTGAGGAAAACGTAATTTATAAAAAGCAGATAGATTGGGAATATGAAAAAGAATGGAGGATAATGCAAAACCTATATACTAAAAAACTTAATTTTTTAGATACTCTATTTCCTCAAGATTCTATAAAAACGATATTATTGGGTCCTAATGCAAGTATCGAATTTTCAAGGACTGTCTTTTTACTAACAAAACAGTTTTATCCAGAAGCAAAAATAAAATTGCTGACAAGATCTCTTGATAAATATGATTTTGTGGAAACAGCAGAAGCTCATGATTTAAAACACTTAGAAGGGATGATAACTGGCGATTTCTCAAAATAGACAGACTTTAAATTTGATAATCAAACAGTCTTCCTGAATTCAGCAATATCATTGAAATCCAGGCATTTATCTCCTGATTCAACACGAGAGACAATTGAGTCAACATATTCAGGTGTCAAATGCCAGTAGAGTTCAGCATCCTTCTTCCTGGTTGGTTTGTAGTAATGCTTCCGTATCATCTGGATGCTATTGCCCATTTCATCGGCTATGCTTGCCATGTTTCCGAAGCATGTGACTTTGTAGGTGCAGTAACTGTGCCGGAACCCGTTTCGCTTTGATTCAACAGTTGGAGGAATAGTTTTCCTGAAGAAGTCGTATATCCTGTTGTCCTTCCTTTTTCTCTTGCCGAAATCAAAAACGAGTCCTTTGCCCTGACCGCATGTCAGAAGCCATTTCTTGGCGACGCTGGGAAGATGAACGATTCTTCTACCGGTTTTCCCTCCTGACAGGTAGAAATCACCGTCTTCATTGGGATTGGTCAAATCCAGTTCCTCCCAGGTAATATATTCAAATTCAGACAATCTGACGCCGCAGAACATGGCAATGACCAAGGGGGCAAGCATGTCCGTCCTGTTGTTTCTGGTGTAATCAAGAATCTGTACTGCATCATCTACGGAATAAATGCCAGGTTCAGGACGAGCTGCTTTTGGAGCTTTGATCATGGACATGTCGATTTCACACCATCTGAAGAAGGAGATAACGGCCGCCCGGTAATGTGAACGTGTCTTTTCACCGACATCCAGACTGAACAGCCACTTTTCGACTTTATCTTTCCGGATAGTGCTGACGATCTGTTTTCCGAACGCCTCCTTGAACAATTTTACTCGTGATAGAGTCAACCGTATGGTGTCCTTGTTCTGGATCATCATCAGACGGTGTTTTTTCCATTCTGGATATATTGCCGTTACTGTTTTCCCCTGTTTAGGATGAGCAACAAAACTCATGTACCTCCTGATGAATTCCGCAAGACTGATTGCCGGTTTTGTTTTGTAGAAGCGGTCGATCATGATCTTGTCTTCGGGATCAATGACGGATTCTTCCACTAATCCATTGACAGTGAGTTCAGCTTCAATCAGCTTGCACTTCTCAAGACCTTCCTTCCTGTCCTTGACCCTGCATTTGTTCCTCTTGGTTGATCCGTCAGGATTGATGGTATTCCAGTACACCCGGAATCTTCCATCGTTTTCCTGAACCAATCTGCAGAGTTTGAACTTTTTTGCCGCCATGTATGAATACATTTTATCGCGGAAAAAGGAGTTCGTACGCGGTAAAACTCAATAAAAGGCGATTATTTTGTCGTAAGAAGATTGTTTTTCAAAGACAAAAGGCGCATAATTCAATACCGCCACAAGTAATAATACGCGAGCAGTCTAATCCATAACGATACTTTTTTAGATTTTACTGCCTCACGCAACATATCCTCTTCTTTCTCTAATTCAAAAATCTTATTTATCCCATGATATTGAGCGGCCACAGAACCTTTTGAATAAGGTTTCCCGTTTTCTTGCTTCAATGAGCGTATTTTCTTTTTTATGGTATTCGAATCATATGGATTTTTCCTGCTTGTAGGAAATGTTTGAACAAAAACTCTTACCCCGACTGATATTTTTGCTCTGTTATATTCATTTGCTGTGATTGGTTTTTTCGTGCAACTAATTGAATTTAAGTTTTTATCTTTTCTTTTTATTGCCCGGAAAGTAATTACAAATCCTATAATAACAATGATAGCTATTATGCCATACCAAAGTAAATTCGACATATCGGATATTTGGTAATCATTAGGACTTAGGAGGCAACACAACCTTTGGACTTTTCAAGGCTACGGAAGGGGTTTCTTCGGCAACTAAACCGGAAATAGCCTTTGCTACTATTTCTCCCAGCGTCTGGCCTTGTTGGGACGCTTTTGATTCCAGCTTGTGATAGAGAGTAGGGGAGAGCTTAACCGTCAAAGTTAGTGAGGCATCCACTTCTACTCCTGGCGTATCAATGGGAGTCAATGAAGGAGTTGAAATCGGCAATTGAGCCATCACCCTTCCAATGAGTTGCTGCTTCAATGCCGGGATCGTCTTTTGAGACATCCAGTTACGTACTGTAATTTCAGAGACACCGCATTGCTCCGCCATCCACCTGTAATCAAGTCCTTGGCTTTTCAGCCATTGCTTGACTTCGTTTTTGAAAGCGGATTGATCCTCAGCGTTACTCATGCATGAAAATTTAGCACAATAATCAGGAAAGACAAGACCGCCTTGTCTCCATTAGATACAAAAGTAATCAAGGTTCTTTACTAAGAGTATCCAGTTTCCTTGCGATCAATTCTCCTACGGAGCAACCGGCTTCCATTGCCTTTCTTGATAACTTGAAATAATCCTCGATGGACATTTCAAAATTGAGACCGAGTTCTTGACTCCCAGCAAGGAATTTTACGGCTGATTTACGGGATTGAACCAATCGGTTCAGACAGCTTAGAAATCTTTTCGGAATCTCTTTTTGAGATATCCATATTCGAACGATATCTTCTGAAACTCCGCATATGGAGGCAATGGAAGAATAGCTCAAATGATTGGTATTCATCCATTTTTCGAAGTTGTTTCCTGAAATTTTCTGATCTCCGGTTGAGTTCATAAAGAGATAGTATCATGGATTTTTTCTCCCGTAAATTATCTTTTAGAGACAAATGGTGTTTACAGGAATCTCAAAACGAGATATTTTGGTGTCGTCAGCTGAGAATTCCTCCTCGCTAGAGTGATAGGAAAAATTTTCAGTAACCAGAGTAACAAAGACCAACCATTAATTACTAGAATATGTCTACATTCATCAAGTGCATGAAAAAATATGCTACCTTTTCGGGAAGAGCTACGCGATCAGAATACTGGATATTCTACCTGTTCACACTCATCCTTACCAATACTCCTGCATTGATCGGACTTGTTCTAATGCTGGCAGGAGGAGCAGAACAAAATAACTCTGTTGCAGGCACAGGTATCTTCTTCATTATAGCAGCGGTTATCCTTTTCTTGATTCTTCTTTTACCCAGTTGGGCGGTTTCTGTTCGTCGACTGCATGATATTGGGCAAAATGGCACCTACTTGTTTATGGGGTTAATTCCATTTGCCGGGCCTATCATTCTATTGGTTGCTTTTTGTAAGGATAGCCAACCGGGAAGTAACCAATATGGAGTTTCAGAGAAATATCCTTCATAAAATGATTAATTCAGCAATACAAGAGGGGATGTATGTCCGTGTTATTGGGGCATCTGGTCAAACTCTGTTTACTAGAAAAGGTGAACTGCTCGGATTTACAGGCATATCAGTAACCCTTAGAAGGGGGGATACGATCTACATTTGTAAACCAGATGGATCTACCCAATCCACTAACAGGTACAAAGGAGGAAGAACAGCTTACGATGATTTGGTGGATGCGGACGAAAGCAAGCCCCGTAGAACCTGGACCAAGGGAACCTTTATTCTTTATCTGCTTTTTGGCTGGTTAATCAAAATAGCTGCCGGATATCGGTTATACAAACTTCTTGCGAGCTCATATTTGACCGTGGAGGAAGTACCAGGAGAACTGACATCAAGAATATGGAAGGATGTCGGTATTTGTATTATGTCAGTCGTCTTCTGGATCATTTGCATAGGAGGCGGTTATTACCTCAATTATCAGTTCAAGACTTGGCTAGGAGGAAATCAAATTCCAACAATTGAGCCGTCAGCACAAGTATCTCTTCCTATTAATTGAGACATAAAACATTATCAAATCATTACAATTATGAACGACAACAAGCAATCAACTGCCAAGAAGAATCTGTTTCAAATAACAGGCACAGGGTTATTGGCAATACTGACTTTTTCCTCTTGCGAGGAAAATAAAAACAATGCATCGGATGGGCCAAAACAGAAAGAAAAAGGTACTATCCAAGTATCTGAAGCAGTTCCAGTAAAAAAAATTATTAATACTAGGGAAGCATTGGAACGTTTGCAGAGTTACGGAATTTTAGGATCGTTCGAGAATAGAGAAAAATCCAACGAGATTATAGGACATTATAATCGATATATGAATGGAGATGAATCTATTAAAGACTTTCCTTACATAGTAAAAATACTGTCTTTAAAAGGTGATGCAATTCCAAGATCATGCATCGAAGCATTTATTCAAGAAGGGGTAGATGTTAATTTGCTTGATTCAAATGGATGGACACCCTTGCATAAGGCCATAGATAAGGGATATCTCGAAATTGCTAAATTACTTTTGGAATACAAAGCTGATCCTAATTTGACCGATTGCAATGGATGGACACCATTATACAGAGCTGTTGGAGGTTTTGGTTCTGATTCTAATCATGAAATCGTCAAATTGCTTTTGGAGCACAAGGGTAATCCCAATTTGGCTGATCCCGATGGATGGACACCATTACACAGGGTTGCACGTTTTGGTTCTGTCGAAAGCGCCAAATTGCTTTTGAAATATAAGGCTGATCCGTATTTGAAAAATAAAGACGGACAAACTCCGGTGGACATCTCCCGATCAGATGACTTTCTAATTCCTTCTAGTAAGGAAGTTGCAGAATTATTGAATGATCTTTAATTGCAAATAAAAAGGATGGAATCAGCAATGGTACCATCCTTTTTGTTTGAACACTCATACACCACCACTCACCATATAGGGTATACCATATGCACCATACCCTCGCCAAATTAAACACGGCTCCCCATTTAATAACCCATCCCCATTTTCCCTTAACACATACAGAGACACTTCCACATAAAGGGGACACTTTTCCAAACGCTTCAAAATTGTTTTTCCGAAAAATGGAAAACTTTTTCTCCATTAGGAAATGTATCAATAGAAAAAAGCGAAAAGCCAATTTGGCCCTTTGAAAGGCAAAATTATTTTTTGAGGTTAAATTGTCCAATTACTATTGAATACCTTTGTACGAAGCAGTTTTCAAAAAACATTTTCTATCCTGGATTCACCTACCGAAAGCAAGGTCATATAAGGGATAACTGAGCATTAATTCTAAAATGATTTTTACGACAATTATTCTGGGAACAAGGTAACTGGCAAGGGAATCAGTCTGCAAATCCTCACAAATGATTCTGAAGGCATTCAGAATAAAATAAGCGAATTATAGTCATCATCCAATAGCATTTACAGGAATACCGATGCCCTCAATGGTCCTGCAGATTGGATGTGTAGAGCGAATGGAAATGCTAAAAAAATGAATTGTGAAAAGGGGGAGAGAAGAAACAAAAGAAAATTAATCGTAGAAGGAAGAGGAAGAATTGTTACCAATAATAGAAGAAAATGACTAGGATTTCAAACCGGTCTTGATCGAATGAGTGATTCAAAATCTTCTTTTTTAAGCCATGGTTTTTTCTTATGAACCATACTGTGACAATTCGAACACAACATCACAATATCTTCAATTTTTGTTTTATCTCCTTCTTGCAATTCAGAGACAGGTTTTATATGATGAGCTTCAATAAAATTTTTGCCTAGAGTCCCATATACTTTTTCAAAATCAAATCCACAAATTTCACAGAAAAGTCGTTTATGTTTTTGTTTGAAAAAAATTTTAGCTTTATTAACGAGAACTTGATTTCGTTCCTTGATTATGTGTTGAACTAACTTAGGCTTCCCCTCAGAAAAATCAGCATCATTTTGTGTCAAATCAACAGAGTCTTTTGAATAAGTGAAGTTTCTTAATCCCCAATGACCTGAGCCTATTCCATCAACACTATAAAAATAATCTAGGTTAGTTTTCACATATGCTTCAGAATCACTTGAATATTGCTCTAAAGTTCTTCTAACACTAGATTCTACACATTCCTTTTCACCTAAATCATTAATCATTTGGTAAATATCTCTCAAATAAGCGTGTCCTCCTAGTGATTGGAGAGCGTGTCGAATTGCTAATTCCCATGTGATCATATTATCAAAGCATAATTTGAGGTAAAAATCTTTAGAATAATGTTACTCTGAAGTTAATAAAAAAGATGATGAATACCATGGGGAGTATGTAAGTTATTTAGGAAAAAAGGAACAGGAGAAATGTAATCTAGAGATAATGCCTTATTTTCATTTATCATCTTCTGATACAATTTCAAATTCTTCATCTCCTCGCCCATCAATGATATCGCTGAAAGTCATTATGGAATTTTTTAAAAAAATAATAGAATCTTTTTGGGATTTTTTTGCTTTAACTACATTATGAATCAGTTCTTTTTGAACTTTCTTGTCTTCGGGAAAACATATTTCTATTGATTCAAAGTCGGTTGTTTGTGTTCGACGTCTATTGCTATGACCAGTTGTAATGGCTCTAAAAGCTTTTTGATAGTATCTGCTCCGCAGCAATGTTGCAAGAAATTCTGGTTCAATTTCATTACTCAACATTTTATAAATTGGAAATTCCTTTGTCACAAGAGCGCCATTAAATTCCTTAGGTACTACAGAAATGCATCCTTTCCATAAATCAATAGATGAAAAAACAACATCACCAGTATATGCTTTAAACCAAGTAGATGAACTATCTTCAAAATACATTCCTAACCACTCAGGAGGATTTTTTCCTTTGCCTGCTTCTCTCTGACGAATATCCCCTGTTTGAGCTAGGGTCATGACTTTGACTGCTTTATCCGGATTTTCTTCAGGATGAATAATTTCGTTTCGCCTTGTCATAATATCTTTAATTTTTTTGCTTATCCATCCTTCTGGTTTAATGTGTTTTTCTTGAGATTTGAATAGATGATATTTAGGGTCTAAACGATGGCTAGGATGAGCAGTCCAAGCATCATATATATCTATACAAATACAATCTTCATTGTCAGGTATATAATTGTTTGGATCGGTTGAAAATTTTCTATATTCTCCAAGAATTGTATTTTTTTGATCGTTAAACAAAAAGCCTCCTTCACTTCCAATATATAAATCATTTTGAGTGGATAATGCTCCTGTTGCAGTATAACCAATATAATTAGCCTCAGCCATAAATGTTTTATATCGTATAGAAGATAGCGCTTCTGTTATAGCTTTATCCTCATGATTATCATTTTCAATTGCTATATTATATGCATTTTCAAATTGTGCTTTCTGTTCATACGTAAATTTTTTAAAGAACAATATTGATGTTTTATTCTGAGCACCGGATTTTCTAAAAGCATAATCAGGAAGAGACACAACAGAAAGTATTAATCCATTCTTAATTAAATATTTGCGCACTTGAGGACAATTGGACAGATCCCCTGAATTATTGAACATACCATCAGGAAGAATGATGCCTAAGGTGCCTTCTTCTTCGAGCATATCAACTGCTTTTTCCAACATCACATGCTCAGAAGGAATTTGACTTTTTCCTGAGGCTACTTCAAAGTTCTCTAAAGAATTTTTTCCTAATTGATCATCATCACCCTCAACGATAGAGTCACCAAAAGGTAAGTTGCCTACAACAACATTAAAATTTTCGCGATATTGCTGGAGTCGAGGCTTGGTAAATTCCGTATCTAGACAACTTCTATCACCCTCAATATTTGTATGGCCATCATGATGTAAAAGTAAGTTAATTTTACATATACGAGCAAGAATTTCATGTATTTCGATGCCATATACCTGTTGAAGGGCGAAGTCATTTTTTATTCTATCTAGTTCTCGACGGCCAGCATAGTCTCGATCGATTCTATTCCATACCTGCAATAGAACTTCCAGAAGAAAGCCGCCGCTTCCACAAGTTAAATCTATTACATATTGATCTGGTGTGATATCCAACATTGCCACAGTAAATCTTGCCAAAGGGCGCATAGTAAAATATTGTCCGAGCTCACCTCGAAAGACTGAACCAAAAAATATTTCAAAAGCTTTTCCTATATTATCAACACTTGTATCAGTTATACAAATATTTTGCAAGGTACGAACAACTTCAACGATTTTCTTATCAGAAAGATTTATGGATATATTCTCAGGAAATATTGTTTGATCTGTCCGACATGCTCGTTTGAATAGAGAATGAATGCGTGATGCTACTGCTACATAAGTTTCATTTGTTCCGACTTGGAATTGGCGAGGTGCTCCATTTGGGGTGTGCCTTTCATCTTCTACTTTGGCAAGCATTAACTTACTCCATTCGTCGAAAGCAAGCAGTGGATCTCTTTTGCCTCCAGACCATATGATGGAGTGTGATTTTTTGACTTTAGATTCAAGAATTTTGGCGGAAGCTGGTTTAATATCATTGTTTCCTGGGCCTGCAATATAGCTATATACGGGAATATTACCATACAACTTAGGAATCACTTCTCTATCCCCCTTAATATTTTCTGCACGTTCAGTAGAAGGATAATTTTCAACATCATAGAATGTTGAATCAATATAATTATCAAATAATGCAACAGAAGCTCTCAATGAGTTAGCATTGCCAAAAAGCTGTTCAATTGCTTGATTTTTTTCACGAGTATTTATATTGTTTTTTTTATTTTCTACTACTAAATAAGGGGTTTGACATTTTTCTTCTCTATATACTACTATATCGGCAAAATCTTCAGGAGTGCGCCTTGGTACGGCAACCTCTGTGCGAATGCATTGCGGAGTATATGATTTATTGAGTACGAGAAAGGCTATAGAATACGCCCTAACCCACTCTTCCGGATTGTTCCAGCTATAAGTCTTTTTTTGGTGTATATTATAAGAAATTCGATCTTGATGGATTTCAATCAAATTTCGAGTAATTGCTTCGATTATTAGCGGATTATTTTCAAAATCGATTTTAGTGTTCATAAATTACGTTCGTCTTAGAGGCTGATAACTTGCTGTATATACGATATTCATTGAATTGTAACAAGTACGTTGTATTGTTTTCCCAATATTTTCCCCATGTCCCTTCAAACAAAAACCGCAATATACTCATTGCGAATATATTGCGGTGGAAAATTAATGGCGGACAGGGAGGGATTCGAACCCTCGGTACTGTTGCCAGTACACACACTTTCCAGGCGTGCTCATTCGACCACTCTGACACCTGCCCGTTGATAGATTGTGTTAGATAGGAAAGCGGGAGTAATATAACGGTAGAAGAGGGGGTTGGCAATCTTTTTTTCACTTGGGAGGCATTTTACTGTTTTCCTCAAGCTCTTCCCGTGTTTCCGTTTGTTGCCTTAAGAGGATGGAAGCGCATAGGTATCCAGGGAATTCTGGAAATGGGATGGCAAGAGAACCTCATGATACCATATAAAAACAGGCTTCTGTTATCTACAGAAGCCTGTCATTGAACAAGGTTGAGTCCTTCGTGCCTGATGCCTCCTTCTTTAGAAGGGCAAAAAACGTTCTTCCTATTTTTTCAGCGTTTGCGCCTTCCAGGAAGAGACTCTTGCTGTTCGGTCCTTATTTCTTTTCCGGACGTTCGAGGCTGATACCCCATTTTTCCTGCATGAATTTTTTGTGGAATTCGAGTTTGTCCTTGAAGCGGTTCAGGTTTTTCACCTCCTTGGGGGACCATGCGGTTTCCACCAGAGCGAGGGCGCGCGGGTAAGCCTGGTAGAAGACGCGTTCAATGTTCGGCAGACGTTCCGCCCACAGGCAGCAGTCCACGCCGCGCACGCGTTCCATTTCCTTGGCGGAGAGGCCGTGGCCCGGTTCCAGAGAGTACACGTTTTCCAGCGTGTTGACGGGCATCCAGCCCGTGTCCGGCTGGCCGGAGGGCCAGTCGCCGGGAAGCTGGGGATAGTCAAAGTAGCATTTCCCGTTGGGGGCGCAGATGACGTCCACCTTGTCGCCCGTGGTATTGGCTACCGTTTTAGGCGTGTGGCCACCTCTCCACGTGGTGACGATTACTCCATCCGGATATTTGCCCATGGGCTCATACCAGAAGACGGCCGTTTTTCCGCGGCTTTTCAGCATTTTGGCGCACCGGGTGAAGAATTCCACCATTTCCTTTTGCGCAGCGGCCTTTTTGTTTTCCTCCCGGATACCGGCTTTCTCACGGAAGTCAGCGCATTTGGGGCATTTCATCCAGTTGTCTTCCGGCGCTTCGTCTCCGCCCAGATGCACGTATTGGGACGGGAAGATGTCCTTGAGTTCATTGAAGACGGCATTATAGAATTTCCAGACGTCCGGGTTGCCGGGACATACCAGCGTGTATGAGATGCCCGCATTCGTGCGCACTTCCAGTTTGGGGTTCGGGAAACAGAGGAATTCCGGATAGGCGGTGCAAAGGGCCTGGTTGTGGCCGGGCACGTCTATTTCCGGGATGATTTCAATGTTCCGTGCGGCGGCATATTTTACCAGGTCCTTAAGCTGTTCCTTGGTGTACATGCCACCATGGGGGGTTTTGTTGCCAAAGGTTTCCTTACGCTTGGAGGCCACGCTTTCCAGCTTGGGGTATCCAGGCACCGGAAGGCGCCAGCCCTGGTCATCCGTGAGGTGGAAATGGAGCTTGTTGAATTTGTAGAAGGACATCACATCAATGAATTTTTTGACGTCTTCCACCGGCACGAAGTGGCGCGCGGTATCCATCATCATGCTGCGCCAGCCAAACCGGGGCTTGTCTTCAATGACCCCGCAGGGAATGCCACCGTCCTTGTACTGGGCCTGGAGCTGTTCCAGCGTATTTTTGGCGTAAAAAAGGCCCGCACGATCACCAGCCTGGATTTCCACCCCCTGCGGCTTGATGGTGAGCTTGTATCCCTCCGGCCCCAGAGCCTTGTTGGCGGCCTGCTTGAGGGTTTTAGGGGATTTACAAACGCCGGAGGAAGTACTGACTTCGACTGGTTCCGGGATGATTTGATAGGGCCGGGATTCCACGTCGCCAGCGGCAAAAACGCTGCCGCTCATCACCAGCAGAAGAGGTAGGATACGCCATTTCATTGCGCGCGATTGTGCCGGAACCGCATTCCCTCCGCAATCAAAAAAGGCCAGAGGCTTCCGGCATGTCCCGGAAAAGGCATTTCCCATATGCACTTCCATCTTGACGGATGCCTCAAAGACAGGTTTGCTAGTCCTGCGCATGGGAGAGTCCTTTTACACACGCACCACGGAGACACCCCCCTCCGCCTTTGATTTGTCCCTCAGGCCGCCCGCCTTCAGCGAGTTCCGCGGGCAGGAGAAGATCAAGGACCGCCTGATGCTGATGGTGGAAGCCGCCAAACAGCGCGACGACGTGCTGGACCACATTCTGCTGAGTGGCCCCCCTGGTCTGGGGAAGACGACGCTTGCCAATATTATTGCGAATGCCGTCGGCTGCCGCATTCATACGACGTCCGGGCCCCAGATTGAGAAGGCCGGAGACCTGGCTGGCGTGCTGACCAATCTGGAAAAAGGGGACATCCTTTTTATTGACGAGATCCACCGCCTTCACCCGGCCATTGAGGAATACCTGTACCCCGCCATGGAAGATTTCCGGCTGGATATTATTATTGACCAAGGCCCGAACGCCCGCTCCATCCAGCTGAATCTGCCCAAGTTCACGCTGGTGGGGGCCACCACCCGCGCCGGCATGCTGACCAGTCCACTGCGTTCCCGCTTCGGCCTGGTGAACCGACTGGATTATTATACGCAGGAGGATCTGTGCTCCATTATCGAACGTTCCGCCGGGCTGCTGAACGTGCCCGTGGAACCGGCAGGCGCGCTTCAGATTGCGCTGCGTTCCCGCGGCACGCCGCGCGTGGCCAATTCCCTGCTGCGCTGGGTGCGGGATTACGCCCAGGTACGCGGCAACGGCGTGATTACAGAGCAATTGGCGCACGACGCCCTGACCATGATCGAGATTGACGACGACGGCCTGGACGAGATGGACAAGCGCCTGCTGGAAGCCATGATTTACAAGTTTAACGGCGGTCCGGTGGGCCTGTCCTCCCTGGCCGTAGCCGTGGGGGAAGACGCCTCCACACTGGAGGATGTACACGAGCCTTTCCTGATCATGCAGGGGTACATCAGCCGCACCCCCAGGGGGCGCGTGGCAATGCCCTCCGCCTATCTCAAGATGGGCGCCACGCCGCCCGCCAACGGACAGGGATGGCTGTTGTAAGCCATCCATTTACGGCATGGCAGGAGTCCCGTGTTTTGTGCTGGTCATCAGGCCTCCTTTCTTTTAGACTGTCCCCACATAAAACGTCAGGACGTTTTCTGTTCATCATACGCTCAAAGCTATGGCCGCAAATTCTGATATCGCCTTTAAAAGACTGCCCGTCAAGATCATCGGTACGGGCTCCTATGTTCCGGAACGCCGTCTGACCAATGCGGACCTGGAGAAGATGGTGGACACTTCCCACGAATGGATCATTGAACGCACGGGCATCGTGGAACGCCGCATCGCCGCCCCTGACGAGTACACCTCCCACATGGGGACGAAGGCCGCCCAGCGCGCTCTGGAGTCCTGCGGGCTCCAGCCGGAGGATATTGACCTGATCATCGTTTCCACCATTACGCCGGATACGTTCACCCCTTCCACCTCCTGTTATATCCAAGATGCGCTGGGAGCCAAGAATGCCGCCGCCTTTGACATCTCCGCCGCATGCTCCGGCTTCCTGTTCGCCATGAAGACGGCCGTCCAATTCCTCGGCACGGGCCAGATGAAAACGGCGCTCATCATCGCCGCGGAAAAACTCTCCACCGTCGTCAACTGGGAGGACCGCACCACCTGCGTCCTGTTCGGGGACGGCGCCGGCGCAGCCGTGCTCCAGGCTTCCACGGGGGAAGAAGGGGAAGGCTCCATCCTCGCCACGGACATCGGCACGGACGGCGCCCTGCATGACCTGCTCCAGATTCCCGGCGGCGGTTCCCGCTGCCCCACCACGGCGGAAAACGCCCATGAACGCCTGGCTACCCTCGCCATGCGCGGCAAGGAGACCTTCCGCCAGGCGGTTCCCCGCATGAAGGATTCCGCTGCCAGCGTGATTGAACGCGCCGGCCTCACGGCGGAGGAGATCAAGCTAATCATCCCCCACCAGGCCAACCTCCGCATCATCAATGCTGTGGCCCAGCGCCTCTCCATCCCGGAAGACAAGGTGTTCATCAATATTGAAAAATACGGCAATACGTCCGCCGCCGCCGTAGCCATCGCTTTTGACGAGGCGCGCCGCACCGGAAGATTCGGCAAGGGAGACAACGTCGTCCTGGTCACCTTCGGCGCAGGCCTCACATGGGGCGCCGCAGCCATCCGCTGGTAATTTCCGTTATTCCATTCCAGAACTTACATTACACATGACAACCGAACCGTACGGCAAAAAGAATCCGTTCCCCGCACCAGTCCTTTCCGTGAAGCACCTGACCGGAGAAGGCAGCCCGAAAGAGACGATCCATATTGAATACAGCCTGGACGGCGCCGGAATGGTATACATCGCCGGAGACGCCCTGGCCGTGATTCCCGCCAATGACCACGCCCTGGCGGACACCCTGATCAACACGCTGGGCCTCCGTCCGGATGCCCAGGTCACCACTCCGGAAGGAGAGACCGCCAGCCTGAAGGATGCTCTGGTCAACAACTATGACATCACCAACGTCAACAAGGCTCTTCTGGCCAAATGGGCCGCCGCCTCAGGCAGCCAGGAACTGGAAGCCCTGCTGAACGGGGACAAGGAAGCCCTCAATAATTTCCTGTGGGGCCGTGACGTGCTGGACCTGGCAACGGAATACCCAGTATCCTTTGAATCTGCGGATGCTTTTGTCGGCATCCTGAAAAAAATCATGCCCCGCCTTTACTCCATCGCTTCCAGCCCGAACGCCCACCCTGAAGAAGTGCATCTGTGCGTGGGCGCCGTGCGCTACACGGCCCGGGACCGCAAGCGCGGCGGCGTGTGCTCCACTTACATGGCTGACCGCCTCCAGCCGGGACATACGGCCAGGGTGTTCGTGCATACCAACAAGAATTTCCGCCTGCCGGAAGACGGAAACACACCCATCATCATGGTTGGCCCCGGCACCGGCATTGCCCCCTTCCGGGCATTCTGGGAGGAACGCATCGCCTCCGGAGCCAAGGGAGGCAATTGGCTGTTCTTCGGCAATCCGTACAAGGCTACCGATTTCTGCTATGAAGACGAGCTGGCCAAACTGACGGCGGACGGCAGATTGAAACTGTCCGTAGCCTGGTCCCGCGACCAGGAGAAGAAGGTATACGTGCAGCACCTCATGGTTCAGGAAGGCGAAGAGCTCTGGAAATGGCTGGAAAACGGCGCCTGCTTCTACGTCTGCGGAGACGCTTCCCGCATGGCGAAGGATGTTGACGCGGCTCTCCATGAAGTCATCCAGACCTGGGGCCGCAAGTCACCGGAAGAAGCCGCGGAATACGTGGCTGACATGAAAGAACACCGGCGCTACCAGCGGGACGTGTATTAATCGCCCTCCGGATTTCCTCTTTTTTACCGCGCTTTTCCACCATCCGTGGAAAAGCGTTTTTTGTCTGAGAACCCGGCCTGCTTTTACCCGCTGCGGGTACCGGGAGAGACCTTTCACCGGAGGAACGTTCCGGCATAGAAAGATGCAGTCATTTCCCTTTTATGCGGAAAATGCATCCGCCCCGATTGGAGATCGTCCCTCCCGGAGATGGTCATTAGGAAATATTCCCGCACCACATCTATGATGCGGACGGCTGCTCCGGATCCTTGTACGGAACCTCCGTCTCCGCGGTAATCCAACTGCGCTGGTAGGGTTCCAGGCCGTAACGCACGTAGGTATTGTTGCCTATGCCGTTGAGAATCGTGGGAGATTCCAGCTGCACCCTCCCGCCGTATTCCCCAGCCTGCACATCCAGGTACAGTTTGGGAGACACTGACGTATGGTAGGTATCCCACCCCCGGATATCCGCCAGCTTAACAACCGTGTCGCCGGAGGCTCCTCCCATGACCAGCCAAACCACAGCACCCAGCTCACTGGTGTAAGATATCTCGGATTGAGTAATCACCAGACGGTAAGCCGCGGAACAGGGATTCGTGTTGCTGTCGTAATTCAGGCTGGATTCAGTAGTGCGCACCACATAGCCCGCAGGCTTGCCGACGCCGATGAGCTCACGCACACGGGATTTGCACCCATCATGGTAGTAGAGGGCCACCTCAACCAGCCGGGCAATGGATGGGGCGCTCCCTGAGACGGGCCTGAAGCGGTAGCCGTCCATCCCCGCATCCAGTGACTCCGTCCAATCCCCCCCTGCTCCTATGAGCATGGATACTTTGATCCAGGCGCCGGCGCTCCCTCCGCTATACTGAAACGGGATGGAATATCCCATGATCTTGCTGTAATCGCCTCCACTAACCGTTCCGGTAGTTGGCAGGGAGAGAGAGGTACAGCCATTGGCGCGCAGGACCACCTCACAGTAACACCCTGGAGCCGCATGATTGATCGTCACGCCATTGGTAGCCGTACAGGAGGACGTGAGCCAATAGGTGCGTGTCTGGTGCATCAGCACCAGCTGGGCCATCCCCATGGCGTAAGCCCGGTTCACAGACGCCGTATCCGTTTCAGCCCCGGCAGCCAGTGGAACATGAATACCTCCGTTGGCATTGACGATTCCGGAAAACGCGGCCGCCTCTGCCATCAGGTTTCTTAAAACCACATCCCCTCCGCTCTGAATGCCGCTCCGGCCAGCCATGCCCAACACGGCCGGTTTCAGCACCTGAGTTACCATGGCGTTTTCATCGGACACTTCCACGGCTTCCCCGGGAGCCACAAAACTATACTGTCCAGCCGTATCAGCCTCCAGGATGGTGATGAAAGCAGCATCGGCGCGGATCGCCTGAACGGTACAGGCTTCTGTACATGTCAGCGCATACGCGCCCCCCTTAACAGTATCAATTCTCATAAATTTAATTAATCAGGCTTAAAAAACCATCAACCGGACAGGAAATCATCACGCATAAACCGTTCACCCGCCTTATCCCAGCGCCTCAAATTTACCTTCCCGGCCAACTGGAGCCACGCATGAAACATCTTTTACTCATTCAAGGATTCCATCCCAGGCAAGAAGCTATGCCCCTTTTTCACCGGGGGATCAGCCATCACGGCAATGCCTGCCCATCCCTTGACGGATAGGGTTTTCCTTTCCTTCAACAGGTATTTACCCGCCGCAAAGATATTTTTTAACCTTCCTGAGTTTAAAGAAGGAAACCATGCAGAATAAATAGAGACTTTGCGGCAGCGCATGGGCCATGCCCATCCAGCCTTTTCCTTTCAACTCCCATCTCCGGCGGAAGGAATAATCCCACCAGTTCAGGAGATGGCCAATGTCTTCAACAATTCTCTTCCTTTCCTCAATCTCCTCCAGCAATTCCTCCCGGGACCGGAAAACCGCGTTTCCAGATCTCAACAAGTCCTCGCATAATTCCAGGCCCGTCCATTTGCTGTTTTTCAATTGCAGATGCACGTTCCGTTCTCTTTCCTCAAAGGCCCGCGCCGTCTTCATGCCGGCAAATCTCACCGCGCTGTTAAATGCACAGATGTTCTTGAAGGCAAATCTGTAGTAGTACAGGGAAGTATCCGGCAGTTCATAAATATTCCCCTGGAGCCACGCATAAAATGCCATTAAATCATCTTCAAAACTGGCCGTCATCGGCAGGGAGTTCCCCCACTGGCAGGCGCTCTTCCGGATCATCATGCTCCCTCCATAATGGGCGCCGGAAGAAAAAGGACCTGTCTGAAGCCGGACGACCAAAGCCCCTTCCGGTGCAGCCGGGAACGCCGGAAACTCAAACGGAACGCCTGCCTCTTCATAAACATGGGTCATTTGGCTGGCAACGGCCACGGCATCCGGATGCTCCATCACCGCCCTGGCAAAAACCCTGCACCGCCAGGGAAAGGAACAGTCGTCCCCATCCTGGCGGAGAATCCATTCATGGGAAGCCAGCTCCACAGCCTGCCGTATGTGCTGCCCGCGCCCAAGGGCGGTTTCATTCCGGTTTAAGACCACCCGGTAGGGTCCACGGTACCGGGCAGCCATTTCCTGCATGATGGCGAATGTACCGTCGGAAGAACCGTCATCGGATAAAATGATTTCCACCGGTCCCTCATAGTCCTGCCGGAATACACTCCGGATGGCATCTCCAATACAGTATTCTTCATTATGCCCGGTCAGAATGATGCTGATGGAGGGAAGATCCGAATGATTCATAACAGGAGATTAAATCAGGGGGAAAAACAATATGGAGACCTTAGCCTAATCCTGCGGAGTTGACCAGCACAACAGGCCCCGCGGCATGCCGGGATTATTTTTTCCACAGGCGCAGTCGGCTGCCCGCCATGGACCATGCCCGGTGCACCATGGAGCGCATGCCCGCCGTGCCGCAATACATTAAAAGCGCCGTTACGCCGCCATAGGACACAACCATCAGAAAGGCGCAGGTGAACCAGTTCAGGAAAGACAGGGAAGGCTGCAAGGGAATATATTTCCATACCCAGGACATCAGCACGGCCGGAGCCAGAATCAGCACCAGCTGGTAACCGAATTGAAGCCAGTAGAGCATCACATTCCTTCTGAAGCCCCACGTGTACAGCATAAAAGGCTTCCAGATGCCTACAATCAGCGTCAGGCTGGAAATGCCCCCCAGCAGAATGCCGGGCAACCCCCAGAGATAGCCTCCGATGATAGCCACCGTAATGTTGATGACGCTCTCCGCCAGCGGCGCCCAGACATCCCAGAAGAGGCCGTAGCCGTACAGGAATTGATCCGTCACTCCCCGCGTAATAGCAATGAAAAGATTAATGATCACCAGAATCATGATTTCCCGGGAGAGGATATAGCCGGACCCCAGCCAAAGGGAGATGAAGGGCTCCAGCAGCTGGTAAAGGGTGAAGCATATCGTTCCGGCAATCAGCAGGCGCAGGGAAAACAATTCATTAAACACCCTGCGGATTTTTGCCGTATCCCCCTCCGCAATCAGATTTCCCACACTGGCCTCCGTACTGCCCAGCAGGTTGTTGACCAGGAGAAAGAGCTTGTCCGTGATGATGGAATAGTTGCCGAAGTAAGCCACCATCTGGAGGGAAACAAAGGCATAGACCAGGAGCGGCGTTATCTGGAACTGGACAAAAGCCCCAATCCTGTGAACAAACAGCTGCCTGGTGTATTTAATGACTTCCGGATACTTTCTGAACAACTGGCGTCCCAGGGCAACACTGCTTTTCAGCCACGGATACACCTGGTTGATTTTCCAATTCAGGATGAATGAATAGATTCCCCCAAACAACAGCTCTATCGCGATCCACAGATAATAGCTGCCCGTATACCAGGCGGACAGCATTTGAAATAAAATCTTGATGATGGTTGCCGTCTGGAAGTAGAGGGCTACCACGTAATTTCTTTGGTCCGCTCCCAGGAGAGTCTGCCTGTAATTGGCAAAGTAACCAATCAGGGAAGACGCCAAAAATGAAAAATAGGCAAAGTAGATAACTCCATAGGAAAACCCCGTAGAAGGGAAAATCAGCGGCAGAAAACATGCCAGCACCAATCCGGCGCCAATGATGACCAGGCCTATCCAGCGGTACATGTAGCCCAGGACGGAAATGATTTCATTAATCCTGGTCTTGTCCTGGTCAAAAATCGGTTTATAAAGCACATAGCCAATCGCCGTGCTTACCCCCAATTCCGCCAGATTGAGAAAATTCAGCAGATTTAATAAAGTTCCCGTCAAGCCGACAAAGTCGGCACCCAGGCAATTTAAGAATATTTTTCTGGAAAAAAAGGAGATGCACAGAATCAGGATGTAAAAAACAAGATTCACACGGGCGTTTTGCAAACTTTTTTTTACGCGGGATTCGTTCATACCATTTATTTCATGAATTCAACCTGGCCTTATCAGGAAATATAAAATACAGCCACTGCACAAACCCGGCTTTATTTATTCAGCCTGTAAAATAAAACAAAATATCCCGCCAATAGTATACCCATGAAAGCGGCATTACCCTAACACATCATTTCACTACATCAACACTTTTTACTCATGCCGGCATAATCCATTTAATTCCAGTTATTCAAACAAGGCGCACAAAGCATCCTTGCCTTATTTCCGCCTTCCATCTATATTGGAGTCCATGAGCAAAGGTCGTATTTTAATCGTCGCCTATACATTTCCTCCGGGAGAAGGAGGGGTAGGAATGGCGGCTTTCGAAATGGCTAAAGGGCTGGGCACTTTAGACTGGAACGTTCACGTCCTTACCCGCGAACAGGATCTCCCGGGCGATCCATCTCGCCCGGCATGCTGCCCCGTCACCTCCATGCCGGATTCCTTAACGGAAGACAGTCCGCGTTTAAAGGAACATCTGGATGCCCTTTTGGAAGACCTCAAGCCGGATTTCATCATTTATCATTCCTGGTCAAACTGGTGCAGGGAGGAACTCATGAAATATGCCGAATCCCACCGTATCCCTTTCATCCAGCGCCCACATGGTACGGCCACCAATTTTTCCTCCTTCTTCCGACTTCGTTATCCCCCCTTCTTCGGAATGAAAAAATGGGTCGGCTCCTTTCTCAGCATCAGAAGGGCCATTCTTCGTATGAGCAAAGAAGCCTCCTTGAACCGCCTTGTCTTTCTTGACCCTTGCGGAACACCATTCAAAGGATTTGATTACTATTATGCCAGCAAGCTCAAGCTACCCAATGCCTGCTGCATTCCCAACACTTTTCCGGCACTGAAACATGGCACTCCATTTTTCCGAGAGAAACATGGATTAACCGGCGTCTCTGTGTTCACCTGTGCAGCCAGCGCCTGCACGAGGAAACAACAGCTTCTCTTCATCCGCCATGCAAAACGCATGGATTTGCAGAATATCGTTTTCCTTTTTCTTGTTCCTCAACGCAATCCGTATGCAGAACAAATGGAAAAGGCCATCGGTGACCATCCCGGATTCCGCATTCTTTACGATCTCCCAAGACATGAGGTGGAAGCCGCCATCTCGGAAAGCGACGCCGTTTTCCTCTACTCCTACCAGGAGCAACAGCCTTTGTGCATTCTGGAGGCCATGTCCTGCGGCATCCCCTGGATAGCTCCGGACATCGGCGCCATTTCCGTTTTAAAAGGAGGCATCATGCTGAAAAGCAGAACTCCACGCTACCTTAAAAAAGCTCTAACTTCCATGCTGGACCCTGGCACCCGGAAAAGTTTAAGCGCCGCCGGGCTCCGGCAGTGGCAGCAACGCTATGCTCCCCGTGCCGTCTATGCACAGTGGGAAGCCCTGCTCCATTCCGCCAGAAAATCTGAAAATATTCAGACACATTAATTACAAGTGATTTGCATTTCCTTTCCATATGAGCTCTTCTGACCGTACCCGTCCCATTCTCGCCATTGTCTCGGACATGCCTTTGGGGCGTCTGATTCCCAGTGAGTTCCAGGAAAAAGATCATTCCCTTACACCATGGATCTTTTCCCTGTTCCAGGCCCTGGCAAATCAAACGGAATACGACATCCACTGGATCACCCTCAAGAAATATGTTCCCGGGTACACGGTCAAATCCCTGCATCACCAGACCATCCATATTTTACCGGACTCCAGCCTGGCGGTAGGTTTGCTCACCAACCATTTCTCCGCTTCCAGGAAAATCCGCCGTCTGCTGGATCAACTGAATCCGGACCTGATTCACGTCTGGGGCATTGAACTGGCGTATGCAACCGCTTGTAAAACACAGCCGCGCACCAAGCTATTGTCCTACCAGGGTTCTCTGGTTGCTTACTGCCAACGCTCTAAAATGAAAATGTTCCCGAAGATTCAGGCCTTCTGGGAAAAACGGACCACTCCGGAATATCGCTACATCACTTGTGAATCCCCATGGATACATGACCGCATTCTGGAAATATCACCTTCCGCCCAGGTTTCACTTATTGAATACGGGGTGGAGGAATCATTCCATCATGTTGAAAGATCGCCCTCCGCCACCCCGGAATGTCTGTTTGTAGGAACCCTCAGTGAATTAAAAGGCGTCAAATACCTGATTGAGGCATTTATGAAGCCTTCACTGCAGCATGTTCAACTTTACATTGTGGGATCAGGAGAATTAAGAAAAAAACTGGAACCTGCAAGCACGCCCAATATCCATTGGGTCGGAGCCCTGCAACGTCCCGAACTGCAAAAACGGCTGTCGTCAGCATGGTGCCTGGTACACCCCACCCTGGCCGATTCCTCTCCCAATTGCGTCAAGGAAGCAAGAGTCATCGGGCTTCCCGTTATCACCACTTGCGAAGGGGGGCAAACCCAGTATGTCATTGACGGCAAGTCCGGGTACATTATTCCCGTCAGAGACAGTGAAGCCCTTGGCCAGGCAGTCCTGTCCCTGACTGAATCCCTGGAAAAAAACATGGCCATGGGGCTTTACGGGCTTGATGAGGTTAGAAAGGCTCTGAAAATTGAACTGACTTGCAGCAAATTCCTTTCCCTGTACGGCTTTTTGATGAACGGCAAACCATCCTCCCTTCCGGATTGATCCACCCGCACATGAACCCGGCTCTGCGCCCGGTCATTCTCCTTCATTCTCCGTTTCCATGAAAAAGGTCGTTTTCATTAACTTCGGTTCCGCCCGGTTTACGCACCGGCAAATGCTGCAGCTTCTTTCCGCCAAACTGGCTGGAAAAGCGGATCAAGTACATGGATTCCAGCCTAAACACTTAAAAGAGCTCGGGTTTTACGGCACCCACCCCTGGTTTCATCCCTCCCAGAGAGGATTTGCATTCTGGTCATGGAAACCCTTCATCATTCACCATGCCCTGCGGCAGGTGCAGGACGGAGACATGGTCATCTATTCGGACGTTGGCAGGCCATGGGTACGGATGTTCCACCATGCCCTGGGCTCTGTTCAACAATGGCTGGAAGAACTGCGCCAGGACATCATGCCCGGAATATACATTCCCTATACGGGCACGATAGAAAATTGGACCAAGGCCGCCACGCTGAACCAAATGGAAGCGCTCTCCCCGGATATGTTGAATTCCTCTCCCATCCAGACCTCCTTCTCCGTCTGGAGGAAAACTCCGGCGACCGTGAGACTGGCGGAGGAATGGGAAGAAAAATGCCGCCATTTGCCACTGGTAGGAGATTACGACGCAAATACGGACATTCCGAACGGCCCTTCCTTCAAGGACCACAGGCACGACCAGGCCGTCTTCTCCATCCTGTGTTTTCAGCGCCAGCTAAAGGCATTGGACTCCATCGGGGGACAACGGCCGGAAGTTGACAAGGATCTGGACGCCTGGCTTCAGCTTCAGGGAGCTCCGCCGTCAGGCGCCTGTGCAAATGCCCTGTTAAACGGCCTTTCCGCCACCGCCAGAAAACTGGAAAGCGCCGTCAGAACTTGTTTGAGAAAGTAGCCCTCTCCCTTTCCGGCCACCACAGAATCTCCATGCAGCCATACCCAGCCACCCTCTCCACCCTGTTCCTTGCCGGTCCCACCGGATCCGGAAAATCCGCCGTGGCCGTGGAACTGGCGGACATGCTGGGCGCGGAGATCGTCAGCTCGGACGCCTACCAGGTGTACCGTGAAATTCCCGTCCTGACGGCGGCCCCTTCCCCAGAAGAACAGGCGCGCATCCCCCATCACATGATTTCCGTCATTCCCGTCCATATGCCCTGGGACGCCACGGAACACTACCACCGGGCCATGCGGTGCGTGGAAGACATCCATGCGCGGGGAAAAACGGCCATCGTCACGGGAGGCTCCGGCCTGTACTTCAAATTCCTTTCCCACGGCCTGTCGGAAGCTCCGCCGGGAGACGCCTCCCTGCGCGCCGCCTTTGCAGACTACTCCACGGAAGAGCTGTACGCCCGGCTCTCCGCCCTGGACCCGGAAGGCGCGGCAGCCACCAGCCCCGCCAACCGGCGTTACGTGGAGCGCAACCTGGAAATCGTCCTTGCAGGAGGAAAACCCCTTTCCTTCTGGAAGCGGAACTGGTTGAAACCGCCCCGTGGCCCCGGCTGGGCCATCACCCGGGACGTCTCGGAACTGGACGGCAGAATAGCCGCCCGCGCCGCCCGCATGATGCAGGAAGGAGCCGTGGAGGAAGTGGAGCGGCTGGCCCCCTGCTCCGCCACGGCGGAACGCACCCTTGGCCTGACGCTCATACGCAGTATGCTGCGGGGGGAAACCACCCGTGAAACCTGCCAGGCGCAGCTGGCCCTGGCCACCCGCCAGTACGCTAAACGGCAGCGGACCTGGCTGAAACGCGAACAATGGCTCCGGGAGCTTTCCGCCTCCCCGTCCACCTCCCCCCGGGAACTTGCGGAGCGCATCATGAGGGAGCTGGAGCGTTAGCCCTTTTTACACGGCGGCAACATCCGGAACCGTTCCAAACAGTGCTGCGTATTCAGCAATGCCACGTGGCCCGCGGGGAAAGATATGCCCGGTTGTCCGCACGGAAACACCGCGCTACCGCCTGATGTTGACGCCGGATGCCTGTCTTCCCCGCTTTTTGTCTTGGCTTGCGGGGGCATCTTTGATTTACAGGGGCAGGCGGGAAAGACTTCCCAAACGCAGGTTCCCTATCACACCCATATCCTTTTCAACATCGTGGCACGCATTCTTGTAGGCTTATCCGGCGGGGTGGACAGCTCCGTGGCAGCAGCCCTGCTCGTGGAGCAGGGACATGACGTGGTGGGGGCCTACATGAAAAACTGGGTGAATGACGAGGGCATTCCCGGCGAATGCCCGTGGGAGCAGGATATCCAGGACGCGCTGGCTGTCGCCAAAAAAATCGGCATTGAATTCCGGGTCATCGACCTGGTGGACGAATACCGCTCCCGCATCGTGAACTACCTGATTGAAGGCTACCGCGCCGGATATACGCCCAATCCGGACGTGCTCTGCAACCGGGAAATGAAGTTCGGCGTTTTTCTGGATTACGCCTTGGAACAGGGGTTTGATTCCGTAGCCACCGGCCACTACGCCCGCAGGCTGGATACGCCGCAAGGTTCCTTCATCCTGCGCGGGCGGGACCCGAACAAGGACCAGTCCTACTTCCTGTCCCTGATGCGCCCGGACCAGACAGCCCGTGCCATGTTCCCCCTGGGGGACCTGCTGAAGCCGGAGGTCCGCATACTGGCGGACAAATACGGCCTTCCCACGGCGCGCAAGAAGGACAGCCAGGGCATCTGCTTCATCGGCCAGGTGAAGATGAGCGACTTCCTGCGCCACTACCTGCCGGACAAACCCGGCAAAATCGTGGATACGGAGGGGAAGGCGCTTGGCTCCCACAACGGCCTGCACCTGTTCACCATGGGCCAGAGGAAAGGCCACGGCGTCGCCTCCCCGCGGGAAGGAATCGCCTACGTGGTGGTGGGGAAGGACGTCAAACGCAACCGCCTGATCCTGGGGTATGAAGACGCGTCCACGCAGGGACTGTACGCAGCCCATGCGGTGGTTGGCGGCATTTCCAATACGCTGTCTCCCCTGCCCTCCCGCGTGATGGCGCAGCCCCGCTACCGCGCCAAGGCGGAATGGGCCTCCTGCGAATATCTGGAAGAAGGAAAGGTGCGCCTGAGCTTTGATACGCCCCTCCGGGCGCTGGCCGTGGGACAGGTCTGCGCCTTTTACGACGGAGGCAAGCTGCTGGGCGGCGGTTTTTTTGAATCCATAGAACCATGATTGACCCGGAACGCACCATAGCCGCGCAGGCCACCGCCGCAGGACAGGGAGCCATCGCCGTCATCCGCATGAGCGGTCCCGGCTGCATGGCCGTCCTGAAACAATGCACCCCCGCGGCCTTCACGGACCGTCTCCAGCCGCGCCGTGCGACGCTGGCCCGCATTCTGGACGCGGAGGGAACCGCCATTGACCAGGCGCTCATCACCTGGTTCCCGGCCCCGGCCAGTTATACGGGGGAAGATACCGTGGAAATCTCCTGCCACGGCGGCATGCTGGTGACAGACCGCCTGCTGAAACACCTGTACCAGTGCGGAGCTTTCCCGGCGGAACCGGGCGAGTTCACAAAGAGGGCCTTCCTGAACGGGCGCATGGACCTGACCCAGGCGGAAGCCGTCATGGACGTGATTTCCGCCGGAAGCGACCTGGCCCTGAAGGCCGCGCAAAGCCAGCTGGACGGGGGCATCGGCTCCCAGGTGAACGAACTGAAGGACAGCCTGGTTCATGTTCTGGCCCATATTGAGGCCTATATTGATTTTCCGGATGAAGACATTTCCCCGGACACCGCCTCCGGTTTGCTGGCGCGTCTCCGGAGCATGGAAGAAAAACTTTCCGCCCTCCTCCGGACCGCCGAGGGAGGCCGCCTGCTGCGGGAAGGAATCCGCACCGCGATCGCCGGACCGCCCAATGTCGGAAAATCCAGCCTGCTGAATACCCTGCTGGGGTATGACCGGGCCATTGTCAGCAATATTGCCGGAACCACGCGGGACACGGTGGAGGAATCCGTCCAGCTTGCCGGGCTGGCCCTGCGGCTGATTGACACGGCAGGCGTCCGGGAATCTTCCGACGTCATTGAACAGGCCGGCATCACCCGCACCAACAGGGCGCTGGAATCCGCGGACCTAGTTCTGGAAGTGGCGGACGCCTCCGCGCCCCGGACAGAGGCTTTCCCCACGGCCGCCGGAACCGCACCCCGGCTGCTGATTCTGAACAAGTGCGACCTGGGAATCCACCCGGACTGGGAGGCCGTTCCCGGCATCCGGTTCTCCTGCGCCACCGGAGAAGGCAGAAAGGAATTGGAAGAAGCCATTATCCAGGCCTTTGCCTCCTCCCTGCCCGGTGAAATGGGCAGCTCCCTGGTAGCCATCAACGCCCGGCACCAGCATGAACTGGGCCTGTGCCTGGAGCATGTGCGGATGGCTTCGGAATCCATCTCCCGGCAGGAAAGCCCGGAATTTACGGCGCTGGAACTGAGGGAAGCCCTGACGCACCTGGGGGAAATCACCGGGGCTGTGGATACGGAGGACGTGCTGGGCGCCATTTTCTCCTCCTTCTGCCTGGGCAAGTAACTCTCCGGAACGTCCGGAAACGCCATTCAACGAGCGGAAACCGTTACTTCCCGCCGGACTTCCCGGCAAGGGCTTCCTTCTCCTCCTCTTCCATGGCTTCCGGTTCCGCCTCCGGGGAGAACAGGGGGATGTAGGAAGGCAGGTTCCAGTTCCAGCGGATGGCCGCCAGGCGCACGGAGAGCGTGACCACGAAGCCCGTCACGAAGCAGGTGGAGGAGTCGATTCCAAAGTAGTAAAGCACCGCGTACGCCACACCGCCCAGCAGGGCCGCGGTAGCATACAGTTCCCCGGGACGGAACACGTAGGGAACGTTCCCGGTAAGCACGTCGCGCAGCAGGCCGCCCGCCACGCCGGTGCAGATGCCCATCATCACGGAAACGGTAGGCGTATAGCCGTGGAGGTAGGATTTTTCCGTGCCGATCATGCCGAAGAGGGCCAGCACAATGGCGTCCGCCACGCGGATGGTGCCCATGGGCGGCGGATATTTCTGGGCCAAGTAAAAGGTCACCAGGCTGGTGACGACGGCGGCCAGAACGAAAATTTCACCGGAAGGCAGCGTCCAGTACACCGGGATGTCCAGCAGAAGGTCACGCACGGTTCCGCCCCCCAGGGCCGCCAGCGTGCCGCAGACAATCACACCGAACAGGTCCATTTTCACCCGTGAAGAAGCAATGGACCCCGCCAGGGCTCCAATGATCGTGCTCATGATTTCACAGATGGAGAGGAACATGGCGGGGGAAAGGAGGAAGAGGAGAGCTTCAGCAGACCCGTATCCACGGCAGGCAGGAGTCCTGGCTGGCGCAGAACAGGGAGGTGGAAGCCAGTCCCATGTCATGCAGGGTAGCACGCATCAGGCTTTCTGCCAATGCCGGAGAATTGCTTTCTGCGCTCAGGTGCGCCAGCACCACGTTTTTCAGGGCGTCATGGGCGATGCGCCGCAGCAGGTCGCAGGCCTGCTCGTTGGACAGGTGCCCGTGCTCGGAGGCAATGCGCTGCTTCAGCGGCCAGGGACGCTTGGGGGTGGCGGCCAGCATGTCCGGATCATAGTTTGATTCCACCACCAGGCTGTCCACCATGGAGAGGTATTCCGCCACGCTGCCGGGGGCATGCCCCGTATCGGAAATGAAGCCCAGGCTGGACTGTTCCGTTTCAAACTTGAACCCCACGGGGTCCACGGCGTCATGGTAGGTGGCAAAGGGGGTGACCACGATGTCCCCTATTTTAAAGGACTGCCCCTTTTCAAAGTAGGCCCATGGGGCTTCCGGCGCCTTTTCCTGAACGCACATGGCCGTATGGCGGGTGGCATAAACGCGCACGGTGTACTTCTTGGTGAACTGGTGCACGCCTTTCATGTGGTCGTTGTGCTCGTGGGTGAGCAAAATGGCGTCCAGGTCATCCGGTTCCACACCGGCGGATTTCATTTTATCCCGCAGTCTGGCGGCGCTGAACCCGGCATCCACCAGCAGCACGGTTTCCCCCGCCTTCACGATGGTGGCATTTCCTCCGCTGCCGCTGCCCAACACGCAAAACTGCATCATGCGCGGAATATAATACCGGTCCCGGAGCGGCGCAAGACCGGATCAATGCTTTTTTTCACGACATGAACACAATAAAAAATACTTTTTTCCAGTACGGTGTTGACATTTCAAGTGCATTAAAGTGTATTGAAGTCACTACGTAGTGTACTTGCATGTGATGAGCAGTGTATCTGACAACCTTTTTGGTGCATACACCCACAAGCTGGACCCCAAAAACCGGATTGCAATTCCGACTGAATGGAGGCCTACCGAAGGTTGCGCCCTGCTCCTGCTGTCCGGACGGCGCCTTGAACTGCCGACTGTTAAAGCCTACACGCGGGAAAAATTCCAGCAAATCATTGATAAGATTGAATCCACCCCCGGATACACGGAGGCGCAGATCGACCTGTTTATCGGCAGATTATACGCCAACTGCGTGGAGGCTGTCATTAACGCCCAGGGTAAATTGCTGATACCCAAACAAATGTGCGAACACGCACAGTTAAGTTCCTCCGTCAAGCTGGCCGCGCGGAGAGGATACTTCGAATTATGGGAACCGTCTCTCTACGAAGAGGTTTCCCGGCGGGAAAACGCCAGCATTTCCGATATTAACCAATCCTACGGCATTCTCTGATCTCCATCCTTCATGCCCCCTGACTCCACCATTCCGCCCTCGCACCAGGCCCATCCGTACGCAACGCTTGCGCTGCGCCCGGGCTGGCTTGTTTCCAGCCTGGGCGTTGGAACCAGAACCGGGCTGGATGCGGAAGTCACGGCATATTCCATTGTTTTCTGGGGGCACGACGCCCTTCCGGCGCAGGACATGATCGCCTGGCAGCAGGAAAAAACGCGCATCACCGGGGAAATGTCCCTGGCGGGCCAGAAGGGCGCCTACGGCAAATTGGGCGCATTGTCCTCCAGCCTGAACCGGGCTTTTGACAGCCACGTTGAGCTTTCCTTACGCGCGGGCGCGGGTACGCACATCCGCCCGGAGGAGGTCCAGGCCCTGGCGGACGGCTTGGCGGACACCACCTCCTGCCGCGTGCTGGCGTGGAGCATCTGCCGCAACCATGTGCACGTGATTGCGGAGCTGACGGAGGAGATGGGCGTGGATGAGCTGGTCTGCTCCTGGAAGGCGCTCGCCCCCTCCATGGCCTGGGAAAACGTGTACCATACGGAAGCCCTGAAGGCTCCGGAAGCCGGAGCCAAAGTGGACGCCCTAGTTGCCGAGCTGGGGGATGACGCCGTTTCCGCCACCGCTGACGCGGAAACGGACGAAGCCGTCTCCGGCAACGGCTTCAGCCACATTACCGTTCTGCTGCATGAGACGGTGGACATGCTGGCGGCTGGCCCCGGCAAACTCATCGTGGACTGCACGCTGGGCGGCGGCGGCCACACGGAACTTCTTCTGGAGCAGGGCGCTACCGTCTGGGGCATTGACCGTGACCCGGACGCACGCCGCGCCGCCACGCTCAAGCTGGCCCGCTTCGGCTCCCGTTTCAAGGTGCTCGCCGGCAATTTCCAGGATGTGGAAGCCATCCTCGCCGCGCAGGGAGTTTCCCGGGTGGACGGCCTTTTGGCGGACCTGGGCGTTTCCTCCCACCAGCTTGACACTGCCTCCCGCGGCTTTTCCTTCCGGGAAGACGGCCCGCTGGACATGCGCATGGATACCCGCGCCGCCTTCTCCGCCCGGAACCTGGTGAACGAGGCGCCGGAGGAAGAGATCGCGGACATTCTCTGGCAGTTCGGCGAGGAACGCGCCTCCCGCGCCATCGCCCGCGCCATCGTGAAGGCCCGCTCCCAGGCTCCCGTCACCACCACCGCCCAGCTTGCCCGCGTGGTGGAATCCGTTCTCCCCCGCAAAGGCAGGCAGCATCCCGGCACCCGCACGTTCCAGGCCCTGAGAATTGCCGTCAACGGCGAGCTGGACGCCCTGGACTCCCTGCTGGATTCTTCCGTGCGCCTGCTCGGCAAGGGGGGCCGCATGGCCGTCATCACCTTCCACAGCCTGGAAGACCGCAGGGTCAAGCAGTTCTTCGACCTCCGGAGCCGTCCGGAGATCGACCGCCCGGAATGGCCGGCGCCGCGCCCCAATCCGGATTACTGCTTCCGCCTGCTTTCCCGCAAGCCAGTCACCGCGGGAGAAGAAGAACTTTCAACCAACCACCGTTCCCGCAGCGCCAAATTGCGCGGTGTGGAAAAAATCGTCTGACACCCTCTCCTTCGCCACCACCATGAAAAAATTCAAACAGCGTTTCACCGGCCACCAGATCAGCGTAAGCATGATCATGTGGCTCATTGCCTTCGCCGCCCTGACCTGCGGAGCGGGCATCACTTATGCCGTGCTGAAGAACGACCAGATCCAGGTCGCCCGCGACATCAAGCAAATGAACGAGGAGATCGCCTCCTGCGAACTCACGAAGGAATACTACCGCTCCAAGACTTCCTCCCTGACCAGCCGCTGGGCCATCCGCGACCGGCTGGCCCAGGACAAGTCCAGCCTTCAGCCTATTGAGCCCTCCGCCATCGAATACATTTCTTCCGAAAACGCCTCCCGCATTGCCGCGGCAGGCAATTAATGCGTTGAGCCGTTCATGACCACGATCACGAAGTCCAGATTTGCCAGAAGAAGCCTCGTCCTGTGCGGCGTGGCGGGAGCTGCGGTCATCTGGCTGATGCTGACTCTGGTCAACCTCCAGCTGGTTTCTCCCCGGAAAACGAGCGGCGTTCCCAGCGGCGGCATCATTGAACGGGAGGTGCTTCTGCCCCAGCGCGGCCGCATCATGGATGCCAATGAGGAAATCCTGACCAACAACATGCAGAGCTCCGAGCTGATTGCGGATGGCTACCACCTGAACGATCCCAAGACCATCAGCTGGGCGCTTGCCTATTCCAAGGCCGTCCATTCCGCCTTCTGGGAGAAAGCCGGGACGGAAAAGGAAAAAGAGAAGCTCGTTTCCGGCTTCCGCAGCAAGATTCTGGGCCAGGCGGCCAGCAAAAAAGACGGCAGCAAGGAACATAATCTGGCCAAAATCCTGCTGGAAGAACCTGAAGACGGCCCGGAAGGGGTGGACATGGCCAGGAAAAAGCTGGAAGAGCTGTACGAGCCGGAGATGGTGAAGGAATACGTGCAGGCCCATCTGGAATACGCCGCCAACGTGATTGCCCCCTTCCTGCCGGACGTAAGCGTGCAGGACATCATCAACACGGTGGAAAAGGACGGGGAGATTCCCAAAAAGCGCATCGTCATCGCCAAGAACCTGTCCGAGGAAAAAGCGGAGCTGCTGCGGCAGGCCATCCAGAACGCCCGCGTCCAGGGGTTCCGGTTTGAAACCTCTTCCAAACGCGTCTATTCCGTACCGGAATGCATGGTGCACATTCTGGGCTACATTGCCCAGACGAAGGACAGCGGCCCCCGGCCCGTGGCCCTTTCCGGCCTTGAAAAGCAGCTGGACGACCAGCTTCTGGGCCACAACGGCATCAGGGAGTACCGGAAGGACAGCCGCGGCCGCATCATCCCCTCCGCGGATTCACGGTTCAAGGACGCCGTGGACGGCCTGAACGTGCGCCTGACGGTGAACATGGAGTACCAGACCATCGTGGAGGAGGAACTGGATGCCGCCATCTCCTTTTACACGGACCAGACCCACAAGCCCCGCGGCTGCATCATCGTGGTGGAGCCCAAGACCGGCAGCATTCTGGCGATGGCCAGCCGCCCCCACTATAATTTAAATACGCGCGAGGGGCTTCAGGAGGGAGCCTACCACTTTGCCGTGCAGTCCCTGTACGAACCGGGCTCCACGTTCAAAATAGTTTCCGTCACTTCCGCCGTGGATACCGGGAAAGCCACGTTTGACACCATGATCAACTGCACGCCGTACATGGTGCCCGGCTCCCGCCCCGTCACGGACGCCCCCCGCTTCTACAGCGGCCTGACCGTAGCGGGCGTGCTGAAAAAGTCCAGCAACCCGGGCGCCTTCCGCATTGCGCTCAGGTCCGGCTGGCCCACCTATAAAAAGTACTTTGACCTGTACGGCTTTTCCTCCAAGACGGGCATTGACCTGCCGGGGGAAACCAGCAGCCAGTGCCAGGACGGCAACAACTTCGTCAACTTCTCCCGCATCAGCTTCGGCTATTCCCTGATGGTCTCCCCCCTGCAGGTCGCCATGGCTTACGCCGCCATCGCGAATGACGGGGTACGCATGCGCCCGCGCCTGGTGGACGGCATTTATGTGGATGACAAGAACTTCCAGCCCTCCCCGCCCGTGGAAGCCTGCCGGGTCATGAGCGTTAAAACGGCCCGCAGCCTCCGGAACGCCCTGTTCCATGTCACGGACCTGGACGGCACCGCCAAAAGGGCGCGGATTGAAGGTTACAACGTGGGGGGCAAAACCGGAACCGCCCACAAGGTGAAGCCCACGGGCGGCTACTTTGAAAACCGCTATACCGTCTCTTTCGTAGGGATGCTTCCGGTGGAGGACCCTGCCTTCGTCTGCCTCATCGTCATTGACGACCCCACCTCCAAGCACTGCCATCCCGGCGGCGGCACCGTCTGCGCCCCGGTCTTCCAGAAACTGGCCACCCGGCTGGCGGCAGCCATGAACATTCCCAAAAACACGCCTTCCGCAGAGGCGGACAAGAAAGCCTCCCGGGCGCAAGCCTCTTCCTCCACGTCCAAACCGCCGCGCAGATAAACCACATCATGAAGCTACTTACGCTACTCAAAGACCTTCCCGCCCATACGCTCACCGGCTCCCCCCAGGTGAAAATCTCCCATCTGGAATGCGACAGCCGCCGTGTCCTGCCCGGCTCCTGCTATATTGCCGTGAAGGGGACCCAGACAGACGGGCACGAGTTCATCCCGGAAGCCATCCGCCGCGGAGCCTGCGCCATTGTCGCGGAAATGCCCTGCACGAAGGAAGCCCGGGACGGCGGCGTCTCCTGGGTGGAGGTAAATGATTCCCGCCTGGCCGTCAGCCTGATGGGCGCGGCCTGGAACGGCCATCCCTCCCGCCACATGACCATGATTGGCGTAACGGGGACGAACGGAAAGACCACCACGGCCTACATCGCCCATTCCCTGCTCAAACAGTCCTGGCTGCGCGCCGGGCTGATCGGCACCATCGCCTATGACAACGGGGAGGAAATCACCCCCTCCACCCACACCACGCCCGGCCCGCTGGAACTGGAACACCTGTTGAAGGAAATGAATGAAAACGGCTGCCGCGGCGTCTCCATGGAGGTATCCTCCCATGCGCTGGACCAGGAACGCGTGGCAGGCATCAATTTCAACGTGGGCATTTTCACCAACCTGACGCAGGACCATCTGGACTACCACCACACCATGGAAAACTATTTCCAGGCCAAGGCGAAGCTGTTCGAGCAGATGGCGCAGGAAACCAAGTCCCGCCGCAAGCCCGTGGCCGTCATCAACATTGACGACGCCTACGGCCGCCGCCTGGCGGAGATGTTCTCCGGCCGCATGACCGTGAAGACCTACGGTTCCGCCCTGGGCGCGGATTTCCGCATGCTGGTGCACCACGCCACGGCCAAGGGCAGCGAGTATGAACTGGAATACAAGGGGAAAAGCTACCTGGTGCGCGTGCCCCTGATCGGCAAATTCAACATGTACAACAGCCTCGCCGCGCTGGCGGCCGTGATCTGCGCCGGCATCCCGGTGCGGGACGCCATCGCGAACCTCCAGAACATTCCTCAGGTTCCCGGCAGACTGCAATTGTTCACCCACCCCGGAGGCGCCCAGATCTTCATTGACTACGCCCATACGCCGGACGCCCTGGAAAACGTCTGCAAGACGCTCAAGGAAATCTGCTCCCGCCGCCTGATTACCGTGTTCGGCTGCGGCGGGGACCGGGACAAGGGCAAGCGTCCGCTGATGGGCGCCGTGGCCGCGCGCCTGTCTGACGCCAGCATCGTCACCTCCGACAATCCCAGGAGCGAGGAACCCCTCTCCATCATCAGCCAGATTACGGCGGGCATGCCGGAAGGCAGGTACGCCATCATTCCGGACCGCGCCCGGGCCATCGCCACGGCCATTGAACAGGCCCGGCTGGGGGACGTCGTCCTCATTGCGGGCAAGGGCCATGAAAACTACCAGGAGCTTTCCACCGGGCGCATTGATTTCAGTGACGCCAAGGAAGTTCGCCGCAACATGTTCATCAAGGAGAGGGAAGAATTCCCGCAGGCATAACACACGCACCATCATTTTCATGACCTCCCTCACGGCACACGGCATCTGCAATGCCATCGGCGGAAAACCGGTCAGCGGCCCCTTGGAAAGGGTCGCTTCCGGAGGCGTGTGCACGGACAGCCGCTCCCTGCCGCCCCATGCCGTTTTCTTCGCGCTGGGGGGAGAAAATTTTGACGGCAACCTGTTTGCGCCGGAGGCATCCCGCACCGCGGCGGCCGTCGTCGTCAGCCGCGTGGAACCGGGCATTGACCTCTCCTGCGCCGTCATCCTGGTGGAGGATACGCTGAAAGCCCTTCAGAAGCTCGCCTCCTGGTGGCGCGCGGGCCTTACCCTCACCGCCGTCGGGCTGACGGGGTCCAACGGAAAAACGTCTACGAAGGACCTGACGGCCTCCGTTCTTTCCCAGGGCCTCCGGACCATTGCCACGCAGGGCAACCTGAACAACCATATCGGCGTTCCCCTCAGCATCCTCCAGGCTTCTCCGGCGGATGAAGCCGCCGTGTGGGAAATGGGCATGAACCACCCGGGAGAACTGGCCCCCCTGTGCGACATGACGCGCCCTAAGATCGGCATCATCACCAGCATCGGCACCTCCCACATTGAATACATGGGGTCCCGGGAAAACATCGCCCGGGAAAAATGCACGGTGGCGCGCTGCCTGCCGGAAGACGGCTTCATGATTTTCCCGGCGGACTGCGACTACGCGGACATGATCCGCCAGTCCACCCGCGCCGCCTGCATTGACTGCGGCATTGACGCCGGAACCGTCCGCGCGGAAAACCCCGTTTCCACGGAAAACGGGACGCGCTTCACCCTCTCCATCCCGGACTTCTGCCGGGAGGAGGTGGAACTGCCCGTCCACGGCCGCCACATGGTTGAAAATGCTCTGCTGGCCGCCGCTGCGGGCTGGGTGGCAGGTCTTGCGAAGGAGCAGATCGTCTCCGGCCTCAACAGCGCGCAGCTTACGGGGGGCAGGCTCCACTGCACCCGGGTCAACGGCATCCTGGTGGTGGACGATACCTATAACGCCAATCCGGACTCCATGCAGGCCGCCCTGCACACCGTAGCGGAACTCTCCTGCCCTGGCAGGCGCTTTGCCGTGCTGGGCAGAATGGGGGAACTGGGCACGTTCTCCGCGGAAGGCCACGCCCTGGTGGGCCGCACGGCGGAAAAACTCCGCTTTGACTGCGTGGTCAGCGTAGGGCCGGACGCGGCACGCATCACGGACGCCATTTCCCCCGGCTCCTCCACCCAGGCCGTAAACCTGGGCACCGCGGAAGAAGCCGCGGAGTGGCTCCGCAGCCACACATCCCCCGGAGACATCGTCCTGTTCAAGGGCAGCCGCCTTGCCCGGATGGAGCAAGTCATGAACCTCACCTTTCCGCCCCAGTAAATTTTATGCATTCCCTCATTGAACAGCTCAGCCCCGCAGGGGCGCTTGCAGAACCGGCAGGGAGAGCCCTGCTGGCCTGCCTCATCTCCTTTGTCCTGACCATGATGTTCGCCCCGCGGGTGATCCGCGCGCTGATTTCCCTGAAAATCGGCCAGCCCATCAGAACGGCGGAGGAAGTGCACAAGCTGGCGGAGCTCCACGGCGCCAAGGCGGGCACGCCCACCATGGGCGGCGTGCTGATTACAGGCTCCATGACGGCAGCCACCCTGCTGTGCGCCAGAATGGGCAATCCCTTCATCATCGCCTGCCTGTTCGTCACGCTGGCGCTGGGGCTGCTGGGCTTCCGGGACGACTACCTGAAGGTGGCCAAGAAAACGTCGGACGGCATTTCCGCGCGCAAAAAACTCCTCATCCAGTTTCTGGCCGGGCTGGCTGGCGTCACGTTCCTGTACCTGTACCCGGAAGGCGCTCCCCGCGTGGAACTGAATGACTATGTTTCCTCCCTTTTCATCCCGTTTTACGGCCAGGTAAACCTGCCGTGGTATGTTTACATCCCCTTCGGCACCGTGGTGGTCATGTCCGCTTCCAATGCGGTGAACCTGACGGACGGCCTGGACGGCCTCGCCTCCGGCTGCTCCGTCACCACGGGCATCTCCTATGCCATCCTTGCCGCCGTCTGCGGGAACTGGCTGATGGCGGATTCCCTGGACATCCCCTTCCACCCCGGCGCAGGTGAAATCAGCGTCTTCATGATGGCCCTGGTGGGAGCCTGCCTGGGCTTCCTGTGGCATAACTGCTACCCGGCCAGAGTTTTCATGGGGGATACCGGCTCCCTGGCCCTGGGCGGAGCGTTCGGCATGGCCGCCGTCTGCACGGCGCAGGAACTTCTCTTCATCGTCATCGGGGGCGTCTTCGTCATGGAAGCCGTATCCGTCGTCCTCCAGGTAGGCAGCTTCAAGCTGCGCCACGGCAAGCGCATCTTCGCCATGGCCCCCATTCACCACCACTTTGAACTCAAGGGATGGAAGGAAACGCAGGTAATCACCCGCTTCTGGATGATCAGCCTCCTGCTGGCGTTCCTGGGCCTGTTCCTGATCACTACCGCCTGACAAGCCACGGACATGCAGCTCAACAACCTCAACATAGCCGTTCTGGGAGCGGGAAGAAGCGGACGCGCCGCCGCGCGCCTCGCCATGAAGCACGGCGCCCGCGTGCGCGTGTTTGACACCTCCGCCTCCATCGGAAACTGGCCGGAAGATATTCCGCTGCACGCTGCCGCCACGGAGGAAGACGGGCGCGCCTTCCGCGCGGACCTGGTAGTCATTTCCCCCGGCATTGAGACGGACAGCCCCTTTGTCAGGGCTTTCGGACGCGAAGGCGTGGAAACCATCGGTGAAATGGAGCTGGCCTGCCGCTTCTACCATGGCCGCATCATCGCCATCACCGGAACCAACGGAAAAACCACCACCACGTCCCTGGTGGAAAAAATCCTGCTGCGCGCCGGAAAGGATGCCGTGGCCTGCGGCAATTACGGCGTTCCGATGGCGGAAATCCTGCTCCGTGATTCCGTGCCGGAAGTGCTTGCGCTGGAAGTCAGTTCCTTCCAGCTGGAAACCATCCGTGACTTCCACCCGGACGTGGCCGTATGGCTCAACTTTGCGCCGGACCACATGGACCGCTACAAGTCCGTGGAGGATTATTACCAGGCCAAGCTGCACATCTTCGACAACCAGACGGAAAACGACCTGGCCGTGGTACGCTCCGGAGAGCGGCTTCCGCACCTGGACGCCCCCGTCCGCACCTTCAGTTCGGAAGATCCGGCGGCGGACCTTTATTACCGGGAACCGCAGGTCATGGAGGGAGACAAGCCCCTGCTGAACCTGGCGGATACCACCCTGAACCAGCGCCACAACGCGGAAAACGCCATGGCCGCCGTGCTGGCCTGCCGCCACCTGGGCATTCCCGCGGAAACGGCTGCGGAAGTATTGAAGGAGTTCACTCCCCCCGACCACCGCTGCGAGACCGTCCGCACGCTGGACGGCGTGCTGTGGCTGAACGATTCCAAGGCCACGAACCTGCACGCGCTGGAAGCGGCGCTGAAATCCCAGAATTTCCCCGTGGTCCTCATTGCCGGAGGCAAGGACAAGGGACTGGATTACCTGCCCCTGCGGCCCATGCTGAAGGAAAAGGTGCGCGCGTGCGTCGTCTTCGGCCAGATCGCGGACCAGCTTCAGAATGCCTTTTCCCCCGTGGTTCCCACGGAAAAAGCCGCGGACGTGGCGGACTGCGTAGCCAGGGCCCGCGCCCTGGCGCAGCCGGGAGACACCGTCCTGTTCTCCCCCGGCACCTCCTCTTTTGACATGTTCACCGGGTACGTCCAGCGCGGCCAGGCCTTCCGGGACGCGGTGGACGCCCTCACACCCCTTCCCTGACAACCCACCAGAAACCCACCATCATGAAAACGACCAAGACCCCCGATCACAATCCGACCGGACGCACCCGTCCGAAACGCAAAATGGGCACCGTACTCCGCGCCAAGCTCAGCAGATACCGCGCCCGCGTCTCCGAATTTGAAGATGACGCTCCCAGCAGCACCGTCGTGCGCTGGCTTGTCGTCCTCCTTCTTCTCCACCTTCTCGTGATCGGCGGCGTCTATATCCGCAGCACCTGGTTCAGAAACACCACGGAAACAGTGGAAATGGCAACCACGCTGCCTGCGCCGCCCACTGTTGCCCAGACGCCCGCGCCTGCGGCTGCCCCCGCGGCGCTGCCCCGTGTTCCGCAAGCCGCTCCCGCCGCCCCGGTCACCATCACGCAGCCGGAACAGGTAGTGGACGCCCGCCCGGACAGGCAGCCTGCGCCCGCCGCCCGGGAACATATTCCGGACGCCGCTCCGGTGGCAGGTCCTGCGCGCCACATTGTACGCACGGGGGACACGTGGGACCGCGTTGCCCGCGACAACCGGGTGGCCGTCAATGACCTGAAGGCCGTCAACCCCAAGGTGCAGCGCCTTGTCAGCGGAAGCACGCTGGTTATCCCCGCACGCCCGGGGGACAAGCCCGTGCAGGAAAAGACCGCCGCGGCTGAGGCGGAACTGGACGGCGTGCCGCACGTTGTGAAAAAGGGAGAAACCCTCTCCGTGATTGGCCGCAAGTACAAGATGAACTGGCGCAGTATCCAGAAATTCAACAAGATGAGCGACAAGGACGTAGCGCGCCTCAAGATCGGCCAAAAGATCATGATCCCCAAGAAGTAGCTCTCCTCCCGCCCCCAACCCTCCCGCCATGTCTTCCAAAGTCTGCATGATTCTGGTCTGGTTTTTCGTCATCTGCCTTCTGGTCGTGGGCCTGGTGATGGTATCCAGCACGGCGGCGTGGGCGGAGGAAACCACGCATCCGTACGAGCCCCTGTTCAAGCAGACGGCCTTTGCCTGCGCGGGCCTGCTGGGGGCCCTGGTCCTCTCCCGGATAGATTACCGGATATGGAGGAAATACATCTGGTGGATCCTGGGGTTCGCCTCCTTCCTGCTGGTGCTGTGCTACGTGCCGGGCATCGGGAAGGAAATCAACGGGGAACGCCGCTGGATTACCATCGGCATGCAGTTCCAGCCCAGTGAATGCGCCAAGCTCTGCATGATGATGGCGCTGGCCCACTGGCTGGCCCTGTACCGGGACCGCACCACTTCCTTCTGGTGGGGGTTCGCCATGCCCGGCCTCATCTTCGGCATTCCGCTGGCGCTGATCCTTTTTGAAAAGGACATGGGCACCTCCGTAGCGCTGGCCCTGGCCGCGTTCTGCGTGATGTTCGTGGCGGGAACGCGTAAAATTTACCTGGGCGGCGCCCTGGCCCTGGCCGGGGGAGCCCTTTACGTTCTGGTCCAGAGCAACGCCAACCGCCTGGAACGCTTCCTGGCCTGGAAGGACCTGGATGCCCACCGCCTGGGCGCGGGGCTCCAACAGTACCGCGCCTCCATCGCCCTGTCCCGCGGGGGACTGGACGGGGTGGGCCTGGGCAACAGCGCGGAAAAACACGGCACGCTGCCCTTCGCCCATACGGACTTCATCTTCGCCCCGCTTGGCGAGGAATTCGGCTTTTACGGAACCATGTTCGTCCTGCTCTGCTACTTCCTGATGACGTACGCGGGCATCGGCGTAGCCATGCAGTGCCGGGACGCCTACGGGCGGTTCCTGGCCGTGGGGATCGTCGCCATCATCTTCTGTCCCGCCATCCTGAACATTGCCGTGGTGACCAACGCCGTGCCCAACTCCGGCCTGCCCCTTCCCTTCATCAGCTTCGGGGGCACCAACCTGGTTTTCACGCTGGCCGCCCTGGGCATGCTCACCAGTATTCAGAGATTTTCCACCGGAGCACAGCCCAATTGTGAAATCACCCGCAAAGACGAACGTTCCATTGATGTAAGATTATGACTGACCCCTCCTCCACGCGTCCCACCCTGAACATCGTGATTGCCTGCGGCGGCACGGGGGGACACCTTTTCCCCGGCATCGCCGTGGCCCAGGAACTTAAAAAGCGCGGCCACAACGTCACCCTGCTCATCTCCCAGAAGAAGGTGGACGCCCAGGCCAGTCGGAATTACGGCGATCTCAACTTCCGCACCATTGAAGCCATTGCCATGCCCAAAATCCCGTCCATGGCCCTGCTGGGGTTCGGAATCAAGCTGTACAAGGCCATCCGTTTCAGCCGCAGCCTGCTGGACGAGGTGAACGCGGACGTCGTCATCGGCATGGGGGGCTTCACCTCCTTTCCGCCCGTGTACGCCGCCCACCGCAAGGGCATCCGCACTTACGTGCATGACTCCAACGCGCTGCCCGGCAAGGCCAACCGCATGACCGCCAAATGCTGCACGAACGTGCTGCTGGGCATTGAGGAGGCCAGGCACTATTTCAACCCCGCCAAGTGCATCGTCACCGGCACCCCGGTGCGCCAGGAGATGGAGGAGCGCAGGGACAAGGATGAATCCCGGGCGGAGCTCAACCTGCCGAAGGACCGCCGCGTAGCCCTGGTGATGGGCGGCTCCCAGGGGGCCAAGAACCTGAATTCCCTGGTCATTGAAGCGGCCCGGCAGTGCGCGGACCTGTGCGACTTCCTCATCATCACCGGCTCCGCGGACTTTGCGCGCGTGAGCCAGCTGACGGCGGACATGCCCCATGTGCACGTCATTGAGTTCTGTTCCGCCATGGCGACCGCATATGCCGCGGCGGACGTGGTCATTTCCCGTTCCGGGGCGTCCAGCCTGACGGAGCTGGCCCACATGGGGAAGGCGGCCCTGCTGGTTCCCTACCCCTTTGCCGCGGATGACCACCAGGCGCACAACGCGCGCGTCTTCGCCGCCCACGGGGCGGCGCGCATGATGCGTGAAAACACCCTCACGCCGGACGATATTACGGCCTTTCTGAACGAAGTCTTCAAGGATTCCTCCCTGCTGGCCTCCATGAATGAATGTGCTTTACGTCTGGATACGCCTGATGCAGTATCCCGCATCGCCAATGTCATTGAAAACACGGACCATGCAGCCATCCATGATTGAAACCTTACGCAAACGCCTGATGGACAGGGAACACCCGGCACGCCTGCATCTCATCGGCGTAGCGGGTTCCGGCATGTCCGGCCTGGCTCTCATGCTGATGGAAATGGGCCACCGGGTGAGCGGCTGCGACCGGGTAACCAGCACGGAAACGGAACGGCTCCAGAGCCTGGGCCTGTCTTTTTCCTGCCCTCACTCCGCGGACGCCGTCTCGGACGCGGAAATCGTCATTTATTCCAGCGCCATCCGGGAAGACAATCCGGCCCTTTCCGCCGCGCGCAAGCTGAACATCCCCTGCATGCGCCGCGCGGAATGCCTGGCGGCCATCCTGAACGGTAAGAAGGGCGTCGTGGTCTCCGGAACGCACGGCAAAACCACCACGTCAGCCCTCTGCGCCCACCTGATGCGGGAAGGGCGCATGCGCCCGTGCCATTACGTGGGCGCGGAAATTCCCGTGCTGGGTACCAACGCCCACTGGAACGAGGACAGCGAATACCTGGTGGCGGAAGGGGACGAGAGCGACGGCACGCTGGTGAACTACATTCCAGAGCACAGCATCGTCCTCAACATTGAGCCGGAACACCTGGACCACTACAAGGACCTGGATGAAATCAAGACCGTGTTCAACCAGCTGTGCTCCCAGACGCGGGGCAAGATCATTTACTGCCGCGCCCATCCCGGCGCTGCGGACGTATGCGCCGCGTACCCCAATTCCGTTTCCTACGGCTGGTCCGATGCGGACTACACCGCCACGGACGTGGTGGAACGCCGCGGCCGCACCCTGTTCACCGTGCTGAAGGGGCAGGAGGAACTGGGCCGCGTGGAACTGGGCATCCCCGGACGCCACAACGTGCTGAACTCCCTGGCGGCCATTGCGCTGGCAACGGAACTGGGCGTGGATTTCCCGGCGGTGACGCGCGGGCTGGCCTCTTTTGCCGGAGCTAAGCGCCGCTTTGAAACCAAGTACCTTTCCCCCTCCATCCGGATTGTGGACGATTACGGCCACCATCCCACGGAGATAGCCGCCACCCTTCAGACCGCCCGTTCCCTCCAGCCCAACCGCCTGGTAGTGTACTTCCAGCCGCACCGCTACACGCGCACGCAGATGCTGGCGGACGACTTCGGCAAGGTGCTCCAGGCGGCGGACCTCGTCTTTGTGGCGGACGTTTATCCCGCCAGCGAACTACCCATCAAGGGAGTAAGCGGGCAGACCATCATTGACGCCATGCACAAGCACGGCCCGGTGGAAACCCATTACCTTCCCAACCTCGCCACGGCGCACCACGCCATCGGCAACGCGCTGAACCCGGGAGACCTGTTCCTGACGCTGGGAGCCGGGAACGTCCATGAATGCGGCATGCGCATCGCCCGTGACTTGGCCCTGCTGGAAGACCTGGAACGCACCGCGGGGGAAGACTTGAAAGGCAGGCTGTATGAACCCATGTCACGCCATACCACCATGGGCGTGGGCGGCTGCGCCCAGTACTGGCTGGAGCCTTCCACCTTTTCCGGAATGCGGACGGCGGTCAACTACTGCCGGGACCGGAACATTCCCGTGCACGTCATTGGCCGCGGCTCCAACATCATCGTCAGGGACGGCGGCCTGCGCGGCGCCGTCATCCACCCCTCCGGCGGCGAATTCGACGTGCTGGACATCCAGGGCAGCCATATCTCCGCAGGCGCGGGCGTACGGCTGAAAAAGCTGGTCTCCGCCTCTGTCCAGAACGGCCTGGGCGGCCTGGAATGGATGGACGGCATTCCCGGCAACGTGGGGGGAAGCCTCCGCATGAACGCCGGAGCCATGGGCATGGACATGATCCAAAACCTGGTTTCCGTCGTCTGCCTGGATGAAGACGGGGAAATCCGCAGCCACACAAAGGAGGAACTGAATGCCCAGTACCGTTCCATTCCGGACCTGGCTCATAATTTTGTTCTTCAGGCCGTGTTTGAGACGCAGCCCGCTTCCCCCCAGGAAATGGAGCAGCGCCTGGAAGAAGCCCGCGCCAAGCGCAAGCTTACCCAGCCCGTAGGAGCCAGCGCAGGCTGCATCTTCAAGAACCCGGCGGAAATCCCGGCGGGCAGGCTCATTGACGAACTGGGCCTGAAAAACGCCTGCGTGGGAGATGCCTGCGTGTCCGACGTGCATGCCAACTTCATCATCAACCGCGGCCGCGCCAGGGCGCGGGACATCACCATCCTGATTGACATGATCCGGAAGGAAGCCATGGAAAACCGCGGCATTGACCTGAAATCGGAAGCCCAGGTCATCGGTGACCGGGAACCTCAATTTTAACCTACTTATTATTTTATTTCAATATGAGCACTCTCAAGCGCGACCTCAGGATCGCCCTTCTTCTGGGCGGTCCCGGAGCTGAACGGGAAGTATCCCTCGTCTCCGGCAAATCCGTTTACGACGCCCTGCTCCAGGCGGGCTTCACCCATGTAACGCAGGTGGACGTGCACAGCCCGGACTTACACCTGCCGGAAGGCACGGAACTGGCCTACAACATCATCCACGGCACCTTCGGCGAGGACGGAGCCCTTCAGGCCATTCTGGAGGAACGCGGCGTTCCGTATACGGGGGCCGGCTCCCGTTCCAGCGCCCTGTGTTTTGACAAGGCCAAGTCCAAGAAAGTGTTCCTGGCCGCCGGAGTGCCCACTCCCCGCGCGGAAATTCTGGACTGTTCCGGCGGCATCGTGATGCCCTCCCTTCCCCTGCCCTTTGTCATCAAGCCCCCCTGCGAAGGTTCCAGCGTGGGCGTCCACATCGTCCACAGGCAGGAAGACGTGCTCCCCGCCATGGAGGAAGCCGTTACCCACGGCTCCACCGTGCTGGTGGAGGAATTCATTCAAGGCCGTGAACTTACGGTAGGCGTTCTGGACGGGGAAGCCCTCCCCGTCATCCATATCTGCCCCCGCTCCGGGTTCTATGACCTGAGCAACAAGTACCCGTGGATGAATATGGGCGGCGGCACGGACTACATCTGCCCCGCGGACCTGCCGGAGAAAACCGCCCAAAAGGTGCAGGAAGCCGCCCTGAAGGCCTACCGCGCCGCCGGCGTGGAAGTGTACGGCCGCGTGGACGTGCTGCTGCGTGAAGAGGACGACGAACCCTTTGTGCTGGAAATCAACACCATTCCCGGCATGACCCCCTCCAGCCTGCTGCCCAAGGCCGCCACCGCCGCGGGCTGGTCTTACGGCGCCCTCTGCGAAAAAATAGCGGAATTATCGCTAGCCACCCCCCGGAAATAGCGTAATATCTGACAGAGGGCGGGGAGTCGCCCCTCCTACACCCCCCGATGTCGCACAAAGCCACAACGCCAGTCCCCCGTTCCGCCAAAAGGCCGGAGCTGCTCCAGCTGGAGCGGGAGGCGAGAAAAGAAACCATTGAGCGCAAGGGCCGGAACTACCGTTTCTGGCTCTTCCGGCGCAGGCTGTTCCACATCCTCACCGTTTACACGCTCATCTTCGGCCTCATCGGGGCCATCGTTTTCCTGTGGAAGGACTACATCCTTAAATACGACTGGCTCTCCATTGATACCGTTACGCTGAAAAGCAACGGCATCTTCAACGCGGAGCAGGCCTTCTCCCTCATGGGCGTGGGTCCCGGGGACAACATCTTTTCCATGGACGCCGCAGAGCTGGAACAGCGCCTGCTGAAATGCCCGGCCATCCGCAGAGCGTCCGTCAAACGCCAGATATCCTCTGATCCCACCCTGCTGGTGGATATTGACGCGCGCATCCCCGTGGCCTGGATTGACTGCCCGGAGCTGGGCATCCGCCCCGGGGACGCCAGGTACGGCGTTCTGGCGGACAAGGAGGGCGTCATCTTCCCCTGCATGGAGCAGGTCCACCTGCCCTACATCCAGGGCAAGCACATGCCTTCCGTGACCCTCAGGCCGCCCAGCTCCGGCCAGCTTACTTACGGAATCAGCATCCGTGAGCTGGAAGCGCCCATGCAGCTCATTGAACTGCTGTCCGGCAGCGTGACGGAATTCCTGCCCAGCATCGTCTCCATCACCATGCCCAACGACTGGTCCTTCTGCGTGCGCTTCTCCAATGACTGCCAGGCCACCTTCAGCCATTACGGCCTGGAGCACCAGGTGGAAAAACTCTCCAAGGCACTTGAGCACGCGCGCCAGACGCACCGCAAAATCAGCGCCATCAACCTGATTCCGGAACATAACATCCCCGTCATTTTTGACGACGCCTACGAGGATATCCCCCTGGCGGAACCGATTGAGGAATGACGCGCCCCTGCCGCCCTTTCCCGGTGGCGGGCCCTCTCCCATTCCTCGTGCCCACTCACGGAGAATTCTCCATTTTTCTTCAATTCCCAACGGAGGGAATACCCGGTTTTCACAGGATTTCCCCCATGTCAGAATTCTATTCTTTCTCAACGGGAAATGAGGCCGTGAAGACCTACTGAACACTTGCCATCAAGGCCGCGTCAGCTATAATTCCCACGATATTATGAGCAACGAAACACCTTCATCTCCCGAAGCTGAAAAACTGGCGGCGGCCCGCAAGCGCAACCTTGACCTGGCCCTCTCCCAGATCCAGAAAGACTTCGGTGAAAATGCCATCATGCGCCTTGGCGACAACGCAAAAATGGAAGTGGACGTCATTCCCACCGGCAACCTTCTCATTGACCGCGCGCTGGGCGTGGGCGGCTTCGCCCGCGGTCGCATTGTGGAAATCTACGGACCGGAATCCTCCGGCAAGACCACGCTGACCCTGACGGCCATCGCCCAGGCCCAGAAGGCCGGCGGCCTGGCCGCATTCATTGACGTGGAACACGCGCTGGACCCCCAGTACGCCGCCCGCCTGGGCGTGAACCTGGACGACCTGCTGGTCTCCCAGCCGAGCTCCGGTGAAGAAGCCCTTCAAATCTGTGAAGCCCTGGTGCGCTCCAACTCCATTGACGTCATCGTGCTGGATTCCGTAGCCGCCCTGGTCACCAAGCAGGAACTGGAAGGGGAAATCGGGGACTCCACGGTGGGCGCCCAGGCACGCCTGATGTCCGCCGCCCTCCGCAAGCTTACCAGCTTCATCTCCAAGGCGCGCACCGTCTGCGTCTTCACCAACCAGATCCGTGAAAAGATCGGCGTCATGTTCGGCAACCCGGAAACGACTCCCGGCGGACGCGCCCTGAAATTCTACGCTTCCGTGCGCGTGGACATCCGCCGCATAGGCCAGATCAAGGCCAGCGACGGAACCGTGGCCGGAAACCGCACCAAGATCAAGGTGGTCAAGAACAAGGTGGCACCGCCCTTCACGGAATGCGAGTTCGACATCATGTACAATGAAGGCATCTCCTCCGTGGGAAGCCTGCTGGACCTGGCGATGGAATACGACATCATCCAGAAGCGCGGCTCCTGGATCAGCTACAACGGCAGCCAGATTGCCCAGGGCAGGGACGCCGCGAAGGAAGCCCTCAAGTCCAATCCGGACCTGTACAAGGAAATCGAAGAACTGGTCAAGGCCAGGATGGACGAGAAGGCGGCCAAATAACCCGTCGCCTTCCCTCTCCCCTCCTCCAAGGCGGCTTCCGGAAACGGAAGCCGCCTTTCCTCTTTACGGACGCGGGCGCAAAAGAATCTTTCACGGAAACTTTTCTCTTGTGCGTCATGAAAAATCCGTTAGTCTGGACGCGATATCGTCCTATGTATCCGACCTCTCGCACATCATTTGCAGCCATGCTCGGCGTTTTGGGCATGTTTCTGCTGACGCTGTCTACGGCCTTCGGATGGAACCCGGAAACCATCAACGGAATACAGTATATTCCTATGTCCGAGGTGCGCACCCATTACAAGCTGACCCGTGAGCGCACGGAAGGACGGCAGAAAGTTTACGAAGTGCCGGAAAAGATTCAGATCCGCATGCAGGCGCACAGCCAGGACATGTTCATGAACAACATGAAGTTCGTACTGTCCTATCCCGTGGCTGACCATCCTTCCAAGGGGCTGATGGTCTCCAACATGGACCTGCATAAAATCATTGATCCGGTTCTGCGCCCCATTTACATTGCCAACCGCCGCAGCTTCAACACGGTAGTCATTGATCCCGGCCACGGCGGCCATGACAGCGGCACGCGCAACCGCATCAGCCGGGAGGCGGACATCAACCTTTCCGTGGCCAAAAAACTGCGCGACCGCCTCAAGGGCATGGGCTACCAGGTGGTGATGACCCGTGACACGGACAACTTCATCACCCTCCAGGACCGCGTCCGCATTGCCAACAGGCATGACAACGCCATTTTCATCAGCATCCATTTTAATGACGGCGGCTCCTCCGCCCGCGGAGTGGAAACCTTTACGCTGGCTCCCGCGGGAACTTCCTCCTCCATGTCCCGTAACATCCGGCAGGACGCGCTCCAGGGCAACGCCCAGGACAGCATGAACATTGCCTTGGCTACGGCCGTGCAGGGGCACATGCTGAAAGGGCCCCTCGCCATCAAGGAGGGCATCTCCATGGTTGACCGCGGCATCAAGCGCGCGCGTTATTCCGTGCTGTGCACCATCAAGCACCCGGCCATCCTGGTGGAAGGGGGTTTCATGTCCAACCCGCAGGAGGCCCTGCTCATCGCCACGGAACGCTACCAGAACTTCATGGCCTCCTCCCTGGCCGCCGCCGTGCGCCAGTACCGCACCGCCCTGGGCCAGCAGGCGCGCAGAACGCGTTAAACCCGGTCTTACCGGGCATTGCCTCCCGCCGCATGAACATCATCCGCATTCCCGGCCTGGCAGACTATCAGGAAACCCTCCAGCTCCAGGAACAACTGGTCCGCGCCCATCAGGAAGACCCGGAGCGGGAAGACGACCTGCTCCTGCTGGAACACGCCGGGGTTTACACCATCGGCCGCACGCGGAACCGCGCCAGCCTGCATCCCGGTTCCGCGCTCCCCTTTCCCGTTTATGAAATCAACCGCGGAGGGCAGGCCACCTACCATGGCCCCGGGCAGCTGGTAGGGTACCCCATTACGGACCTGAACCGCTGCGGCAGGGACCTGCACAACTACGTTACCGCTCTGGAAAACGCCCTGATTGAAACCTGCGCCCGGTTCGGTGTGCATGCCCGCATCCGGGAAGGGCTGGTGGGCGTGTGGGTGGAGGACCGCAAAATAGCCTCCATCGGCGTAGGGGTGAAAAAATGGATTGCCATGCACGGCTTTGCCTTCAACGTGACCCGTGAATCCCTGCCTCCCTTCCAGGCCATCACCCCCTGCGGCATCCAGGGCGTGCAGATGACCTGCCTGGAGAACGAGATGCCGGACCCTGGTCCCGGGGACGCGCTGCTGACTCGGTTCGGGGACGTTTTCGCAGAACTGTGGAAGGAAAAATTCCACAGGAATTCCGGCGCAGGAGAGCGTTGAAAGCCTTCTTTCCTTGAAGACGTAAATGCGCCAAAGACTGGGAAGCGGCCATTTCAGACCATGAATGCAGTGAAAATGTTCAAAAAAACACTTTCTGTAAGACACAGACCGTGTCAGCAATACGCCCTTGCATCTTGACGCGGTTCCCGAACGGACGGATGCTTATGCCAGCTATGGGGAAAACGCTTTTCCAAAAAATCTGGGACGCTCATTCCGTCGGCACCCTGCCGGACGGAAGAACGCAAATGTTCATCGCTACACACCTGCTGCATGAAGTCACCTCTCCGCAGGCCTTCGGAATGGTCCGGGACCTGGGCCTTGCCGTGCGCCATCCGGAACGCACCTTTGCCACCGTGGACCACATCATTCCCACGGACAACCAGGCGGAACCGTTCGCGGACGCCACGGCTGACGCCATGATCAAGGAACTGCGCCGGAACTGCGCGGAAAACGGCATCCGCTTCTTCGACCTCCCTACCGGGCTCCAGGGCATCGTTCACATGGTGGGTCCGGAACTCGGCATCACCCAGCCGGGCATGACCATCGTGTGCGGTGACTCCCACACGGCCACCCACGGCGCCTTCGGCTCCATTGCCATGGGCATCGGCACCACGCAGGTGCGCGACGTGCTGGCTACGCAGACCATGGCGCTCAGCCCGCTCAAGGTGCGCCGCATCAATGTAAACGGAAAGCTGGCTCCCGGCGTTCGCGCCAAGGACGTGGCCCTGCACATCATCGGCCTTCTGGGCGCCAAGGGCGGCCTGGGCTTCGCCTATGAATACGGCGGCAGCGTCATCGACGCCATGAGCATGGACGAACGCATGACCCTCTGCAACATGTCCATTGAAGGCGCGGCCCGCTGCGGTTATGTAAATCCTGACCAAACCACGGTGGAATATATCAAGGGACGCCTGTTCGCCCCCACCGGCGCGGACTGGGACAAGGCCGTGGAACGCTGGCTGGGCTTCGCTTCCGATGCGGACGCGGAATATGACGAGATCGTGGAGATTGACGGCGCCGCCATTGAACCGACGGTAACATGGGGCATTTCCCCGGACCAGAACACGGGCATCAGCGGCAGCACGCCCAGCCCGGCCTCCGCCAAAGATGACGACGAACGCAAGATGATCAATGAAGCGCTGGAATACATGAAATTCCCCGCTGAAATGCCTCTCAAGGGACTGCCGGTGCAGGTGTGCTTTGTAGGCTCCTGCACCAATGGCCGCATCTCTGACTTCCGGGAAGTGGCCGCCCTCATCAAGGGGCGCCATGTGGCGCCCGGCGTCAGGGCGCTGGCTGTTCCCGGCTCCCAGATGACTGCGAAGCAGTGTGAAGAGGAAGGCATTGCGGACATCTTCCGTGAAGCCGGCTTTGAATGGCGCCTGGCGGGGTGCTCCATGTGCCTGGCCATGAACCCGGACAAGCTCCAGGGGGACCAGCTCTGCGCCAGCTCCTCCAACCGGAACTTCAAGGGACGCCAGGGAAGCCCCACCGGGCGCACCCTGCTGATGAGCCCCGCCATGGTGGCCGCCGCCGCCCTGACCGGGAAAGTCTGTGACGCCCGCGAAGTATTCTCCTTTAATTAACTTTCCAACTTTTTCCTTTATGTCTCTGACCAAATTCACCTCCATCACCGGCACCTGCGTTCCCGTTCCCGGACCGGACATGGACACGGACCGCATCATTCCTTCCCGCTTCCTCAAGTGCATCACGTTTGACGAGCTGGCAGGGGTCATGTTCTGGGACGAACGTTTTGATGAAAACGGACAGTCCAAATCCCACCCGGTGGACGATCCCCGTTTCAAGGGAGCTTCCATCATCCTGGGGGGCTCCAACTTCGGCTGCGGCTCCTCCCGCGAGCACGCTCCGCAGACCATTAAACGCTCCGGCGTCAACGCCGTCATCGCGGAATCCTTTGCGGAAATCTTCTTCGGCAACAGCACCGGCATCGGCCTGCCCTGCGTGTGCGCGTCCGCCGGGGACATTGCCGCTCTGGCCCAATACATCTCCAGTCATCCGGAAACGGAAGTGACGATCGACCTCCTGAACATGACAGCCTCCTGGAAGGAAGGTTCCTTCCCCATCCGGATGCCTGCGGAAGCCCGGGAAGCCCTGAGCAGGGGCCGCTGGGATTCCATCGCGGAACTGCTTGTCAACATGGAGGCCGTGGAAAAGAAGAATGCGGAGCTACCCCAGGTAACGGCAGCCTGCTGATCCTGTATTCACCAATCTCCCCCTACCCCCCACTCCCCATATGATTTTCAGAATTACAGACTACGTCCACTACGGCACCCTGGACAACCGCGAACGCGGAACCGTCAAACTTACGCTGCAGCTCATGGGGATGTCCCATCCGGTGAACATCACCCTGCAGGGAGATTGCTTGCAGGATCTGGCCGGATGCACGGTGGACTTCAGGAACCCCTCCCCCCAGCGGCTCCCTGCGGAGCTCACCCAGCTCCCGGAAAACATCCGGGGCGTGGCGGGAGACATGACGGCCAGCCGCCGCATGCCCGTCAAGGGGAAGAAAACCATGGAAAACTCCCTGTACCTGGAATGGTTCACGGACCATCACGACATGGTGCTGCTGGAAAGCACGGCCTTTTCCATCAAGGTGTCCCTGCCCGAATGGGTCATGGACTCCTGTGAGGAACAGGCCCAGATCATGGCGAGCCAGCAGATGCTGCGCACCCAGGTAAAGGAATGGTCCAGAGCCTATTCCAACAACCAGGAGGACGGCAACCTGCCGGACCACCACTGGGACAAGCGCCTGCGGGAGGCGGAAGCCATCGCCATCGCCTACCAGGAGGTGTTCCAGAAATACAGGCTGAACCCCAGCGGGGACATCCGCCTTGCCTTTGTAATGGGCTGGGACGACGTGCTGGACAACATTGCCCAGTCGGAAGAAACGGGCACCCCGTGCTCCTGTAAAAGCACCGGCATGCTCAGCCTGTTTGACATCCTCAATGAGGAGGAGGCCCAGGAAGTGCAGTCCTGCATGTTCCACCCCCTGTTCCAGCAGGTCATGGAGCTGACGGACCTGTGCCAGCGCCAGTTCAGCAGGGAGATCAGCAAGTCCCAGCGGAACCGGACGGAACCGCCGGAACCCCTGAGCCAGATTTTCTACTGCATCCGCTACATCACTCCGCGCATTCTTTCCTGCCTTCTCCAGGAGAAGGACAACGATGCGGACTACTGCACCATGGCGGCCCGCATGGCACTGTGCGTGGAACAAACGCGCCAGACCGTCGGCACTCTGGACAACCGCGGCAACCAGGTGGACGACGAGGTGACGGAGCGTTTCTCCTCCCTGCTGGAAGAAGTCAACTCCTTCCAGGAAAGCCTGGCCACCCAAAGCCGGAAGAGCAATTTATAAACACCATTCCCTTTCTTAACAACATCACCTTCAACCGCTGACCACCATGCATCCCCATACTTGCTTCCAAGGACTGTGTGCAGTCCTGGCCGCCGCCGCCCTTTCCCATGCGGATGAACCGGCCGTTTCCCTCTCAGACTTCGGCGTGGACAAGGTCATGTCCGGCCCTGTCCTTTCCATTAACGACCAGTACAAGGGAGTCGTTAAAATTGAAGTGGACTCCCTGACGCCGGATTACGCCACGCCGTGGGACACGGGCCGCTACCAGGGCGGCATCGGCACCGGCTTCCTGATCGGGGAAAACGCCTTCATGACGAATGCCCACGTAGTCAGCAACGCGGAGCGCATTTACATCTCCATGTACGGGGACTCCCGCAAAATTCCCGCCAGGGTCAAATTCATCGCCCATGACGCGGACCTGGCCCTGCTGGAGGCAGAGGACCCCAAGCCCTTCAAGGGCATCAAACCCTTTGAATTCAGCAAAAACCTGCCCCATCTGGAAGATGAGGTGCGGGTGGTCGGCTACCCCATCGGCGGGAACAGGCTTTCCGTCACGCGCGGCGTGGTCTCCCGCATAGACTTCACCACGTACGCCCATCCCCGGAACACGGAGCACCTGACCATCCAGGTGGACGCCGCCATTAATCCGGGCAACAGCGGCGGTCCGGCCCTAATGGGGAACAAAGTCATCGGCGTGGCCTTCCAGGGCCTGAACAATGCCAATAACACGGGTTACGTGATTCCCACGCCCGTCATCCGCCACTTTCTGGAAGACATCAAGGACGGCGTCTATGACGGCTATGTGGACATGGGCATCCAGGCCGCTCCCATCCTGAACCCTGCCATGCGCAAGGCGTTCGGCCTGCCGGACGACGAAAAGGGCGTGCTGATCGGCAAGGTGCTCAAGGGCTCCTCCGCGGACGGCGTGCTCCGCAACGGAGACCTGCTGATGAAGGTGGACGGGTACGATGTGGACAGCTCCGCCATGATTGAACTGGACGGCCAGAAAATCAGCATGAAAGAGCTTATTGAGCGCTGCTTCAAGGATGACCGGCTCCCGCTGGACATCATCCGGGACGGCAAGCCCATGAAAGTGGACATGGTCATGAAACCCTCCCTTTCCAAGGATCTGCTGATGGCGGAATACGATAAAATGCCCCGTTACGTCGTCTTCGGCGGCCTGGTGTTCCAGCCCATCCAGCGCAACGTGCTGGCGGCGGCGGACATCTCCCTGCTGGACGTGGCCCTGGACATCCGGGATTACCAGGAAGACGGGGGCTGCGTGGACCATGAAGACATGGTGATCATTACCAAGGTGCTGGATGATGAAGTGAACGCCCGCCTGTCCGGCTCCATCTCCAACGCCATTGTGGAAAAAATCAACGGCGTGAAGGTCAAGGGCCTCACCCATGCCTACGAGCTCCTTTACCCGAAGAACATGCCGGAATACGTGGTCATTGAACTGAAAGACGGGGAACGCCCCCTGGTCTTTGAAGGCAAAGCCATGGAAGCGGCCAACAAGCGCATTTCCAAAACCTACAATATTCCGAAAAACGCCCGCCTGGACAGCGCCATTCCCGGCCGCCAGCCTGAACGGAACACCAATCCCGCCCGTTAACCGCCATGAAAATTCTTTCTCTTTTCTCCCTTGCTTCCCTGATTCTCCTAAGCGGCTGCCAGCCGCGCGAAGACGGCCGTACGGCCCCCACGCCGCAGCCTAAACAGCAACAGCCGGAACCCTCCCGGGAACAGCTGGAGGAAGCGCCCGCCCCGGCCAGGCTCCCCTCCCCCACCAACTCCATGGTGGGCATCAACGCCACCAACCAGGGCTATGCCATGGTTCAGCCGTGGAGCAAGGAAAACCCGGCGTACAGCCAGGGCTTCGGCATTTACCTGGGGGACGGCAACATCCTGACGGCGGCCAACATCGTTTATTCCGCCAGTTTTGTGGAGGTGACCTCCGCGGACGGCTCCCAGACGGTTCCCGTGACCGTAACCGCCTTTGACCCGGAGGCCAATCTTGCCCTGCTGCGCCTGAAAAATGAAAAGGACGCCTCCTTCCTGGACAAGCTGGTGCCCGTTACGCTGGGGAGCGCTCCCCGCCTGGGGGACAAGGTAGTCTTCTGGCAGTTCAATGACGACGGCCTCCCCATCACTACCTCCGGCACCCTTCTGGCTACGGAAAGTTCCAGCCCTTTCACCAACAGCGAACCTTTTGTCCTGTACAATGTCAAATCTTCCGTCACGCCCCTGAAAGGCGGCGCGGGCAACCCCATCATGAGGGATAATGAACTGGTGGCTCTCAGCGCCAACTGCGACCCCTCCGCCCAGAAGGCGCTGGCCGTCACCCAGACCATGATTTCCCGCTTTCTCAAGCAGGCCCGGTCCGGCAATTACATCGGCTTCCCGGCGGACGGCACCCAGGTCACGGAGCTCACGGACCCCGTTTTCCGCAAATTCCTGGGCCTTCCGGAAACCGGAGGCGGCTTTTACGTGGTAAAGCTGCCTGTTTACGGCTCCTTTTACAAAGCCGGCGTGCGTCCCGGAGACGTAGTGGAAAGCGTCAACGGAATCCCGCTGGACAGCAAGGGACTGATCAAGGACCCCGCGCTGGGCCCCGTATCAGCCAACGTCCTGTTCCGTGACTCCGCCATGCCGGGGGACACTATCACGCTGGGCATTCGCCGCAAGGACAAAGACGGCGTCAGCCAGCCCATGACGCTGGACGTCAAGCTGGACCGCAGCGCCCTGGACGGTGACCTGGTCAATCCCTCCCCCTTCGTCTCCAATCCCCCCTACCGCATTTACGGCGGCCTGGTCTTCGTTCCTCTGACCGGAGCCCTGATAGGGGAAATCAACAAGCTCAGCAAGAACCGCCCCCCGCTCAACCTGGTGGAAGCCATTCAGAAGAAAGAGGACATCCGGAAAAAGGGCGTGGACGAAATTGTGGTCTTTCTGATGGCGTTGCCCACCCAGGCCACGCTGGGCTACGCCCAGATGAGCCCCTCCATTGTGGAAAAAGTGAACGGCGTCCAGGTGAAAAGCCTGAAGCATCTGAACCAGCTCCTGGACCTGCCCGCTCCCGGCGGCACGCACCGCATTGAGGTAAGCCAGCAGCCGTACGCCATGTACATGTCCCAGAAGGAGGCCGCCAAGGCAGACCGCTTCATCCAGATGAGGGCCGTGCCCGTACTCCGCAGGGATTAGGGCTCCGCAGCATTCCGCCATTCCATTGCCTCTACCCTGAAATGTCCCTCCATACGCTGAACATCCGTCTGGATTTTCCCTACAGAACAGGCTTCACCCACGGAGCCTTCCAACCGGAAAACAGCGCGCTGTCCAGCCTGATGGAGCAGAGGCCCGGTGGCCGCATCCTCGTCCTGATGGAGGAAGGCCTGGAACGGTTTTACCCGGAACTCCCCGCGGAGATTGACCGTTATTTTGAAAAAAACGCCGGGGAACTGGCTTATGCGGGCTGCCATCCCGTTCCGGGAGGGGAGGCCGCCAAAACTACCTTCGCCGCCTGGGAAACGGCCCTGCGCCACATTGTGGAAGCGGGCATTGACCGCCATTCCTACATCATTGCCGTGGGCGGCGGGGCGTTTCTGGACGTAGCGGGCTTTGCCGCCGCCACCGCCCACCGCGGCATCCGCCTGCTGCGCGTGCCTACCACCACCCTCTCCCAGGCGGACTCCGGCGTTGGCGTCAAAAACGGCATCAACTTCATGGGGCAGAAAAACTACCTGGGAACCTTCGCCGTGGCCTGGGCCACGCTTAACGACTTCCTGTTCCTTCATTCCCAGCCCCTTGCCCTGAAAAGGGCCGGACTGGCGGAAGTGGTGAAGGTGGCCGTGGTAAAAGACGCCGCCTTCTTTGACTGGCTGGAAGGGAACGCCCACGCGCTGGCCGCCTGTGAGCGGGATGCGCTGGAATATGCCGTGGAGCGTTCCGCCCTGCTGCACGCCTCCCACATCGCTAGGGGAGGGGACGCCTTTGAACTGGGGTCCAGCCGACCGCTGGACTTCGGACACTGGGCCGCCCATTACCTGGAAACCATGTCCGGCTACACGCTGGGCCATGCGGAAGCCGTTTCCGTGGGCATGTGCCTGGACATCCTTTACTCCGTTAAAAAGGGATGGCTGCCTGCCGGAGAGGCGGAAAGAATCATCTCCGTGCTGAAAGCCCTGGAACTGCCCGTGTTCCATCCCCTGCTCTCCCACAGGACGGAGGACGGCCAGTGTGAAGTCCTGAAGGGCCTGGAAGCCTTCCGCGAACATCTGGGCGGCCATTTGACCATCCTGATGCTCACCGGCATAGGCCGTGGAAAGGATGTCCATGAAATAGACGCCGCGCTGATGGAGGAATGCATCCGGGAAATGGAGGAAGCCGCCCGCTGTTCCGGCTAAGGGAGCGCGAACCCTGAATGCCTCCTTTATTTGGCGTTCAAATAATTCAGGATCATTTGAACCTCGGTCTTGATTCCGTTGTAAATCGCTCCGTCATCCGCTTTAAAGCCGGGATGATGGTTGGCGGGACCGTCTCCGGAACCCACGGTAATGAAATAGGTGGGAGCCACCTGCACATAATAGGAAAAGTCCTCGCTGGCCGGAATTCTGGGAGCGTCAAAAACATTCTTCTCACCTACCGCTTCAATAGCCGTCTTCTTCACCAGTTCCCGCAGGGCGGCATTATTCTGGATGGACGGATAGCCCAGCACGTAATCCAGCTTGTACTGCGCCCCGTTTGCCTTGCACACGTGGTCAATGACGGTCCGGACGCGTTCCTCCAGCAATTTGCGGGTTTCCGGCGTTACGGAGCGGATGGAGGCCCCGAGCTCCGCCTTGTCCGGAATGACGTTGGGAGCGTTGCCGGACTGGAACTTGCCCACGGTCACCACGGCCATGTCTCCAGGCGTGGCGCTGCGTGAAACGACCGTTTGCAGCGCCATGACGATTTCAGACCCCGTGACGATGGGGTCCACGCCCAGCTGGGGCATGGAGCCATGGGAGCCCTTTCCCTGGATGGTCAGGGAAAAACCGTCTGAGGCGGAGGAAGCGGCCCCCGCCGGCAGAATGCCGATGGAGCCCGCGGGGGCATTGGGCATCACGTGGGCACCGAAAATGGCGTTCACCCCCTTGAGCACTCCGCTCTTGATGATCGGGAGGGCGCCGCCGGGCGACTTTTCCTCTCCGGGCTGGAAAATGAAATAAACCGTCCCGGGCAGCTCCTTCTGCATGGAGGCCAGGACCCTGGCTGTTCCAAGCAGCATGGCTGTGTGCATGTCATGTCCGCAGGCATGGCTTACGTCCGGCGTTTTGCTGGCAAAGGAAAATCCTGTCTCCTCCTGCACGGGAAGCGCATCCATGTCCGCCCGGAAGCCGACGGTTTTTCCGGGTTTTCCTCCTTTCAGGATGCCGATCACGGAAGTCTTCGTAGGGCGCAGGACTTCAATGTGGCCGAACGAAGCAAGCAGGTCCGCCACATAATTGCTCGTTTTGTATTCTTCAAAAGATAATTCCGGATTCTGGTGGATGTGGTGCCTCCACTCCACGGCGTCCCTGGCGGCGCTCTGCACGTCCGGTTGTCCCGCCGCTATTGCGGCCAAAGGACAGCAAAAAAGAAACAGCGAGATCAAAAATGAGTTTTTCACGGTATCAGGAGATTGGGATGATGTCTTATTCAGACAATTTTCCGGTTGCCTTCATTCGGAAAAAATTACGCCACCAGGTTAAAAATTTTCCCAGGAGAAGAGAAAAAGGGTTATCCCGGCAGAAAAGCGTGAACCCTCCGGAAATCCGTCCTTTCCACTCGTCATTTCCGCCCTTCCTCCATAACGTTCCGGACTGGTTTCCCTTTTCTTTCAAAAAGGAGATGAAGGAAAAGGCATGAGAGCGTTCCGGAATAAGGAAAAAGGAACACATGCCTCAACACTAAAGAAAATACAACCATGAAATACGTACTTTACGAACGCCAGTACTACACCGCCAACCAGAAGCCCCAGGCGGAAGCGGACATCACTGCCTTTGCCAAGGCAAACAACGCGGAAGCCGTGGGCATCATGCCCATTCCCGGCACCAATTCCATCTATATTCTTTTCAAGGTTCCCGAAAACTAAACCGCCGGGCACCATTCGTCGTTAAAGAATTCAGAGGCGGCCTCTCCGGAGGCCGTCCCTTTTAAATGGGCCGCCGCAGGGAAACAGGCCTTCCCGGAATCACTTCAGATTTCCGCTCACAGTTTCCATTTACAAGCGCGGCACGGCAGCCAGCAACGCCTGCGTATACTCATGGGCAGGGGAGGAAAACACCTGTTCCGCCTCCCCGTACTCGACGATACGGCCCTTGCGCATCACGGCAATGCGGTCCGCAATGTAATGAACCACGGACAAGTCATGGGAAATGAAAACCATGGTCAGGTTCAAGTCCCGGGCCAGGGAGATAAGAAGGTTCAGAATCTGGGACTGGATGGAGACATCCAGAGCGGAAACAGGTTCATCCGCAATGATGAGCCTGGGTTCCGGAGCCAGGGCGCGCGCAATCGCCACACGCTGGCGCTGTCCACCGGAAAATTCATGTGGATATTTCCGCATCAGGGAGGGGTTAAGCCCCACGCGTTCCATCAGTTCCGCCACGGCATCCCTCATCTGGGAAAAGGAGCGCTTGCGGGAACGGCATTCCAAAGCCTCCTTCAGCGTGGCGTACACGGTAAACCGCGGGTTCAGGGAGGCGTACGGATCCTGAAAAACCATCTGGAAATCCGGACGGCGCTTCCTGACCTCGGAAGGGGGCAGGGCGGTCAGCTCCTCCCCCTCCAGCCAAATGCGTCCCTCCGTGGGCTTCTGGAGCAGCATGACTGTCCGGGACAACGTGGACTTGCCGCAGCCGGATTCCCCCACCAGGCCCAGGATTTCCCCTCGCTCCACGGACAGGGATACTCCGTCCACCGCCACCACGGGCGCCGGTTTACGGGAGGAGAGAAGCCCCTGCACCGCAGGAAAGACAACGCTCACATGATCCAGTTCCAGAAAAGCCATACCATCACTCTAACAAGCCTCCCGAGGCAAGACAAGACCCCAGCCGTGCCAGCTTCGTCAACATACGGGCCGCGGCATTATTGCTCCCTCTTTTTCTTCCCGGTGCAGGCACGGACAAGGAGGGAGAGAAGAACCACCCCGGCATCACCAGCAAGAGCCGCCATTCCCGCCCAGATCGGACCGAATACGAAAGCCAGACCTGCCTGGGCATCGCTCCGCAAGTACTCGGGAGTTACCTTCGACCAGTAAATCTGATAGTAGCAGACGACGCCAATGATGACAAAAGCAGCCGTTTCCCATTTCCACCGCCTCTTCGTCTTCATGAAGAACGCCAATACCGCGAGGAAATACCAAAGCCCGAATACAAGGGCAAAAAGCAACCCCATTATGCCGCAGCACTGCCCTGCCATAAAGACATTCCAGAAGAATGCGCCCACAATGGAGGCAATGACAAGCATCAGGACCGGATCGCTCCCTGCGGACTCTTCCTTCTGATCCGCCGTTATGGGTGACCCTTGCATGATGATAAAAATAAACAGTTGAAAGTCAAATAACAAGAAGAAAAGTGGCCGGAGCCGGAAGCACAGCCAGCGCGGTATGCAAAAGAGCCGTTCCCCGCGAAGGGAACGGCTCCTGAGATTGATGCTGCCACGGAGCTTACGCGCCGAGCTGGTAGCGGACGAAGGAGACGACGGAGACGTCGTCGCCGAGTTCCTTGCCGACCTGCTCGAGCAGGGCGTCCACCGTGACGTTGGGATCCTTCACGAATCCCTGGTTCAGCAGGCAGGACTGGGCATACAGGGCCTTCAGCTTGCCGGGAAGAATCTTTTCCAGCAGGTGTTCGGGCTTGCCTTCCTGGATGAGCTGCTGCTTGGCGATTTCCTGTTCCTCGGCCACAAAAGCGGGGTCCAGGCTGTCGGAGCTGACGCTCTTGGGAGCAGCGGCGGCGATGTGCAGGGTCAGGTCCTTGGCAAGAGCCTTGAACGCGTCAGTCTTGACGGTTTCTTCCTTGCCGGCCTTGATGGACAGGAGAACGCCCACCTTGCCGCCCATGTGGATGTAGGAGACTACGGCGCCAGCGCCGTCCGCCGTCAGGCGGGCGAACTTGCGCAGAGCCATGTTTTCACCGATGGAGCTGCACATGGCCTTGATGTATTCTTCCGTGGTGCCTTCCGGCATAGCCACCTGAAGGGCTTCCTCCAGCGTGGCGGCCTTGGAATCCATGAGAGCCTTGGCAACGTCGTTCACCAGGCCCTGGAACTTGTCGCCCTTGGCGCAGAAGTCCGTTTCACAGTTGAGTTCAAGGATGATGCCGGAGCAGCCGCAGGGAGCCACGGCAGCGCGGATCACGCCTTCCTTGGCGTCACGGTCAGCCTTGGCGGCAGCCTTGGCAATGCCCTTTTCGCGAAGATACTTCACGGCGGCGTCCATGTCGCCGTTGCATTCGTTGAGGGCCTTCTTGCAATCCATCATGCCGGCGTCCGTTTTGTCACGGAGGGCCTTGACGAGAGCTGCAGTAATTTCTGCCATAGTGTTTCTGTTCTTTCTAAATGGGTGTTCAGGCTTCGGCGGGAGCGCCTTTGCCTTCGTTGATGGCCTTGACAATGCAGTCAAGCACCAGGCGGATGGAACGGACGGCGTCGTCGTTGCCGGGAATCGGGAAATCAATTTCCTTCGGGTCGGCGTTGGTGTCAACCAGAACGCAGACGGGAATGTTCAGGCGGTGGGCTTCGCGGATGGCGATGTCTTCATGATCGGCGCCAATGGCTACCATGGCGTCCGGAGAACCGCCCATGTTGCGGATACCCTGGAGGTTGCGTTCCAGCTTCTGGCGTTCGCGGTCCAGAGCGGCCAGTTCCTTCTTGGACATGCTCTTGAATTCCGGGGTCTTTTCAATCCCTTCAAGATAGGCAAGGCGTTCGATGCTCTTGCGGATCGTGCTCATGTTGGTGAGCATGCCGCCCAGCCAGCGATGGTTGACGTAGTACTGACCAGTGGCTTCCGCGGCTTCGCGGACGGCTTCCTGGGCCTGGCGCTTGCAGCCGACGAAGAGAATCTTCTTGTTGCGGCGTGCCAGATCGGCCAGGAAGGAGCAAGCCTTGTCCAGGCATTTTTCCGTTTCCTCAAGGTTGATGATATGGATACCGGCCTTGTCCTTGAGAAGGTACTTCTTCATGCTGGGGTGCCATTTGCGGGTTTGGTGGCCCAAATGAACACCGGCTTCAACCATCTGGTTAATCAGATCATTAATCATATTTGTATGTAGGTGGCTTTCCTTGCGTCAGGAAAAGCGTTTTTTTGAGGACTTCGCCGCTTTCTACCCCTCCGATCCCCATTGTTTAGGTTGCGACGAATCACGCGAGGGACAAATAATGTACTTCAGAACGGCCTTCTTGTCAAAGCATAAATCATTGATTTACGCTGCCATTCTGCCATCCGCGAATATCCTCCGGAAGAGGCTCCCGACAGAGTCTTCCATATTCCGCCGAACCCTTATCGTACAAAAAACAGGAACATGCCGCAAAACAGTCTTGGAAAAAACATGGAAGAGGCGTTCCATGCGGGCGTTCCGGATGACCAAGACCCTGACAAGCGGCAATCCCGCTAAATTGATTTTCCTGTTTACCATACCCCTGCTGATCGGCAACCTGTTCCAGCAGCTTTACAATATGGCGGACACCCTGATCGTGGGGCGCACGCTGGGCGTGGAGGCGCTGGCGGCCGTGGGCTGCACGGGCGGGCTGATGTTCTTCATCCTCGGCTTCGTCATCGGGTTTACGGCGGGGCTGGCCATCATCACGGCACAGCGCTTCGGCGCCGGACGCAGGCGCGCAGTGCGGCGCAGCTTTGCCGTCTGCATCGTCCTGAGTTCCGTCATGACCGTCCTGCTGACGGCTGTCAGCGTCATCTTTGCACGTCCGGTGCTGGAACTGCTGCAAACGCCGCCGGAAATCCTGGATGCGGCCTACGCCTACATCATTGTCATCTCCTGGGGCATCGGCGCGGCCATGCTGTTCAACCTCCTTTCCAACGTACTCCGCGCCCTGGGGGACAGCCGGACGCCCCTTTATTTCCTGGTTCTGGCCTGCGTGCTGAACATCGCGCTGGACCTGGCGCTGATCCTGCGGTTCGGCATGGGGCCTGCGGGCGCGGCCGTCGCCACCGTAGCCTCCCAGCTTGTTGCGGGGCTGTGCTGCACCGCGTATGTCTTTAAAAGGTTTCCCATTCTCCGGCTGACCCGGGCGGACTGGAACATGAGCCGCCGCTACCTCTGGGCCCACATCCGCGTGGCCCTTCCCATGGGGTTCCAGGCATCCATCATCGCCATTGGGGCCATTCTGGTGCAGTTCGCCCTCAACCGGTTGGGAGCGCAGGCGGTGGCCGCTTTCAGCGCGGCCCAGAAAATTGACATGGTCGCCACGCTGCCCATGATGTCCTTCGGCATCACGATGGCTACGTACGTGGCGCAGAACTACGGAGCCAGGAACCTGGCGCGCATCCGCCAGGGCGTTCTCCAGTGCAACCTGATGTCCGTGGGGTTCAGCATCGCCATAGCAGCCGTCAACATTGCCTGGGGGCCCGAACTGATCCGGCTGTTTGTGGGAGACGGGGAAAGGGAAGTCGTCAACCTGGCCCAGACCTACCTGAATATCAACGCCTCCATGTATTGGGTGCTGGCACTCCTCTTCGTCTTCCGTTACACGCTCCAGGGACTGGGCCAGAGCATCGTGCCCACCTTCGCGGGCGTCATGGAGCTGTGCATGCGCGCCCTGGCCGCGGTCATCCTGGCGCGCTACCTGGGCTTTACGGGCGCCAGCATGGCGAGCCCCGCCGCCTGGATAGGCTCCTGCGTGCCGCTCGCCATCGCCTATTACTTCACCAGTAAAAAGATGGCGCGGGCCATAAGGCAACCCTTCCCGGAATGCTGTGGGGAAGAACCGGAAACCGCCCGGCAGGCAGCGTAACTGCGGCTGTGAAAAAGAGCCGTAAGGAATGCCACAAACCTCTTAGGGCTCAATTCCGTTTCGCTCCGCCTGCAAGTAAAATGCTCCAAGGGGAGGCAAAATTTCAAGTTCCTTGCCAAACTTTGCCGCCAGTTCCGGAGAAGGCATGTCCTCCCTTACATGCTTTCCTTCCCCAATCAGGAACGGCAGCACCACGATCCTGTCCCCCTTCAATTGCGGAAGCACCTCCTCTACGGAGGGAGAAGCGCCAAAATACGCCAGGGCCATGTCCTTCACCTGCGGCTGCAGCCAGGTGCGGAGCATCCGCAGGAATTCGGATGGCTCCGGGGGCAGTTCTTTTCCCACCACCCCATGCGCCACCAGCAGCAGGGACGTACCCGGCTCCAGCTCTTTCGCAAGGGCGGCGCCAATAACGCCGTGAAAGTTTTCCATACTTTCTCCAGCCCCCCAAACCGGCTTGAATTCCAATTCCGGGAGCAGGCCGCGTTCCGCATACAGGGCACGCAATTTTTCCGGCAGCGCCTCCGTCACCGTCCAGCCGCTCTGCATGAAAACCGGATAAACCCGGACCAGTCCGTCGCCCGGCGGCAAGTCAGCCGCTTCCATATCCCTGAAGGAAGCCTGCCAGACGGAAGCGTGATCCAGGCTCCGCGCCCGGAGGTCATCAGCCAGATGCTGCCGCAGTTCGGCCCCCGCCTCATCATAGGAGACGCATAGCGTGTAAATTTTTCTGGGCATGTCAAGTGAGACCCCGGAGGGGAAGCGGCGTTCAGCATCTTTCCCTGTCCGGAGACGCAGGGCAGTGCATGCCTGCCGTTTGTAACAGAAACTCCGGATTACGGCAATACCATAACCATCTTTTCCATTTATGGGCTCCAGCCCTCCTGGAAATGTAACAAAAAAATAATTATTATACTGACAATTATTGAGTTATAAATCTTCGAAAGAAGTGTTCCAGATAAAATGCAACCCTTCTTTCCAATCTCCCCCGGAGGCAGGATAGCGGCTTGACCGGAGGTCTTGAAACCGTCATAATATAAAGACATACAGGTTTTGTTTTATGTCGTTTTACATTCAATCCGTTGAAATCGGCGGCCCGCGGCCGTTCTACCTTCTGGGCCCCTGCTCTCTGGAGTGCGAATCCTTCGTCTGGGAAATGGCCCGCTCCATCAAGTCCATTGCGGAAAACCTGGATATTCCTCTTATCTTCAAGGCCTCCTACGACAAGGCCAACAGGACTTCCATCACCTCCTTCCGGGGTCCCGGCGTCCGGGAAGGCTGCCGCATCCTGTCGGAAATAGGGAAGGAATTAAAAATTCCCGTGGTCACGGACGTACATACGGCCCAGGAAGCGGAAATTGCAGCCGAGTATGTGGACCTGCTCCAAATCCCGGCTTTCCTGTGCCGCCAGACGGACCTTCTGGAAGCCTGCGCCAAGAGCGGGCGCCCCGTGAATATCAAGAAAGGCCAGTTCCTGGCTCCGTGGGATACCGTGAACATCGGGGAAAAGATGCGCGCTTTCGGCTGTGACAAGTTCATGATGTGCGAACGCGGCACCTCCTTCGGCTACAACAATCTGGTGGTGGACATGCGCTCCCTGTACTGGATGAAGCAGGAAGGCTTCCCCGTGGTATTTGACGCCACTCACGCCGTCCAAAGGCCCGGAGGCCTGGGCGGAACAACGGGCGGAGACAGTGAGCTGGCCCCCGTGCTGGCGTCCGCCGCCATGGCGACGGGCAGCATTGACGGCGTGTTCATGGAAGTGCACAAGGATCCGTCCAAAGCGCTTTCCGACGGCCCCAACCAAATTCCCCTCCACCTGCTTGAAGGAGTGCTGAAACGCCTTCAGTCCATCCATCAGGCGGTTCAGTCATGATGAAATTATTGTCCACATGCATTCTGGCGACGGCCATGCACGGCATGGCGGCGCAGGCGGATACCAGCCTGCCCGCAGCCACGCCTTTCGCCGGGGTGGACAAAAAATTGCCCATGCTGGAGCTTCTGCCCGTGGGCAAGGTACTGCCCAAGGTAAGCCTGTCACGTTATGAGGGCCCGCGCCTTTCCATGCTGCTGACCGCGTCAAGCGTGACGGTAGCCGCTCCGCAGGAAATCGCAGCCAGCATCCTGAATATTTACCTGTACGGGAAGGACAACCAGACTTCCCGGCTTTTCACCAGGGCCGCGTCCTACTTTCTGGACAAAAAACTGGTTGTCTCCCATACGGAAACCACTCTCAAGGAAGAGAATATCTCCGCGCGGGGAACCGGCCTTTACCTGGATACCGACATTAAGAGGGGCATCATTCTGGGCCCCGTCCAAACAACCATCCGCACGGATCAACGCAACAAGTAACCATTACTTTCATGAAGAAACTTTCCTCCCTGCTGCTGCTCGCCCTGACCGGGGGCCTTGCCTGCGGCGCCACTGACGGCGTCCCGGCCCACATCGTCCAGCCCCTGCCGAAGGAGCTGGATCCCCGCCTGGAACCGCCCCTGACTCCTCCCTCCAGCATCGTGCGCCCCATGACGGCGGAAGAGACCGCCCGGAGAAACCAGGAGCTGGCTCCCGTTCCGACTGAGCGCCTGAAGGAAGACGGGAAAAAGGCAATTGACACCTACAACGCGCAGGCAAAGGCCGTTGACGGGCAGATACAGGAGTTCCGGCAAAAGCACCAGGTCACCGGCAATGCCGCCGCCCCGGCAGCGGAAACCGCTCCCGCTGCGCCCAATCCGGAAGAGAGCTTCATGCGCTCCAACTCCGCAAATAATTTATACTCCGTGGATTGTGACGGAGACCTGTACTTCGACATGGAAGAAGGCGTGCTGGTGTTCATGAAAAACGTCCGGGTGCGCAACCCCAACCTTTCCATGGATTGCGCGGACCACCTGAAGATTTATGCGGAGTTCGTGCCCAAAAAGCCGGGCGACAAAAAGCCCTCCGAACGCAAGCAGGAGAAAGAGAAGGGAAAGGCCGCGGAAAAAGAGGGGGAGAAGCCCCAGGTGGCCCTCCCCAACGGCGGCAACTTTGATTATAACTCCATTAAAACGGTCGCGGCTTCCGGCAACGTGAGGGCCAGCTATACCAACAAGGAGGGGGAAACCAGCAACGCCCAGGCGGACAAGATCACCTATAACGCCAAAACCGGGGAAATCATCCTGACAGGCTCCCCGGTGATTATCACGCCGGACGCCATCATTAAGAATCCGAGCAAGGACGCCTTCATCCGCGTGTACTCAAACGGAAATATGTACAGCAGCCGGGGGACCAAGACCACGTTCCGCCACATAGATAAAAAACTTTCCGACCAGGAAAAACAGAAAACCAACCGCAAGCCGTGAGTTCCTTCCACTCCTCCCCTTTGCTGAGCGCCGAAGGCATCTGCAAAACCTATAAAACGCGCACGGTCGTGGACCAGGTCAGCCTGAAGGTGGGCCATGGCGAAATCGTGGGCCTGCTGGGACCGAACGGCGCGGGAAAAACCACCTCCTTTTACATGGTGGCGGGGCTCGTGCGTCCGGATGAGGGACGCGTGATTTTTGCGGATGAGAACATCACGGAACTGCCCATGAACCTGCGCGCCAGGCGCGGCATGGGCTACCTGCCGCAGGAAGAATCCATCTTCCGCAAGCTTTCCGTGGAGGACAACCTCCTGGCCATTCTCCAGACCCGCAAGGACATGACCTCCCGGCAGCAGAAGGACCGCGCCGTGGAGCTGATGGACCGCTTCGGCATCACCAAGCTGCGCCGCTCCATGGCCATCCAGCTTTCCGGCGGGGAAAAGAGGCGGCTGACCATCGCCCGCGCCCTCGCCACCAATCCAAAGCTGCTGATGCTGGACGAGCCATTCAGCGGGGTGGACCCCATCGCCGTTTCAGACATCCAGAAGATCGTCATGGAACTGCGGGACACGGACGGCCTCTCCATCCTGATCACGGACCACAACGTGCGGGAAACCCTCCACATCGTGGACCGCGCCTACATCCTGTTTGAAGGGAAAGTGATCAAGCACGGCACTTCCGAGGAAATCGCCAACGACCCCATTGCCCGCAAGCAGTACCTGGGCGACCAGTTCCGCATGTAACCCCCTCTTTCCGCCAGTATCCATGTCCTCCCCGCAGAATACGATCGCCCTGGTGTTCGACTATGACCAGACCTTGAGCCCCTTTTACATGCAGGACCAGGCCATTTTTCCGGAATTCGGCATCTCCCCGCAGGAGTTCTGGGCCCGGTGCAACGCCACCGGGGAAAAGGAAGGCTGGGACGGCGAACTGATTTACATGAAAAGCCTGCTGGACGCCCTTTCCCTGGACCGCGTCAGCAATTCCCGGCTCACCCAGCTTGGGGAACATCTCACTTTTTATCCCGGCCTGCCGGAGTTTTTCGACGCCTTCCCGGCCATGACCCTCTCCTCCCTTCATACGGACCTGGGCATCAACATCGAATACTACATCATCTCTTCCGGCCTGAAAGCCCTGATTGACGGCTCCGCCCTGCGCCCCTACTTCAAGGCCGTGTTCGGCTGTGAGTTCAGCGAGGTGGACGGGCACATCAACTTTCCCAAAAGGGTCATCTCCCACACCACGAAAACCCAGTACCTCTTCCGCATCAACAAGGGCATGCTGGATTACGACCAGGACGTAAACGACCACATGCCGGAAGACATGCGCCCCATCCCCTTCGCCAACATGATCTACATCGGCGACGGCCCCACGGACGTCCCCTGCTTTACCGTCATGCGCAGGAACGGCGGCCATGCCGTGGCCGTCTACAATCCGGAAGATGAAACGGGCCGCAGCTTCCGCAAGTGCTACAACCTGGCCTCCAATTCCGACCGCGTTAACTTCATCGCCCCGGCGGACTACACGCCCGGAAGCCACCTCACCCGCGTGCTGTCCGGCATGGTCACGGACATCGCCAACGGCATCGTGCGCCGCCGGGACCGTGCCCTGGCGGATTCCTGCGTAGCGGCGCCCTCCTTTTCCAAATAAACCTGCTTCATTCCTCTTCCCGTCATGAACAATCATTTTCACTTTCTCGGCATCTGCGGAACCGCCATGGGGGCGGTAGCCGCCGCCATGGCGCGCCGCGGCTACACCGTCACCGGGTCAGACGCCAACGTGTACCCCCCCATGTCCACCTTCCTGGAGGACGAGGGCATCACCCTGTTTGAAGGCTACAAGGCGGCCAACATCCCCAAGGATGCGGACGTCATCGTCATCGGCAACGCCATGAGCCGCGGCAATGAGGAGGTGGAAGCCGTGCTCCAGCGCCGCCTGCGCTACCTCTCCCTGCCGGAAACGATGAAGGAATATTTCCTGCGTGGCAAGCGCAACTACGTGGTGACCGGCACCCACGGGAAAACCACCACCACATCCATGCTGGCGTGGCTCATGGAAGACTCCGGCCTGAACCCCAGCTTCATGATCGGCGGCATCGCCCGCAACCTGGGCCGCGGCGGGCGTTTCACGGATTCCGACTTTTCCGTGCTGGAAGGGGACGAGTACGACACGGCCTTTTTCGACAAACGCTCCAAGTTCCTGCACTACCTGCCGGAACTCGTGGTCATCAACAACATTGAGTTTGACCATGCGGACATATACAACTCCCTGGAAGAAATCAAACTGAGCTTCCGCCGCCTGACCAAGATCATTCCCCGCAACGGCCTGGCGCTGGTGAACGCGGACGACCCCAACTGCCTGGACGTGGTGAAGGGGGCGCCCTGCCCCGTCAAGACGCTGGGCTTTTCCGACTCCTCCAATATCCGCATCCTGGATGTGGAAACTTCCACGGACGGAAGCCACTTCACGCTGGAAGGCACCAGGTACTACGTGCCGATGATCGGGGAATTCAACATCCGCAATGCCGCCATGGCGATCACCGCCGCGCAGTTCGCCGGCCTGAACGTCAAGCAGCTCGCGGACTCCATGGCTCGCTTTGAGGGGGTCGCGCGCCGCCAGGAAGTCAAGGGCGTGGTTAACGGCATTTCCGTGGTGGACGACTTTGCGCACCACCCTACGGCCATCAGGCAGGCCATCCTGGGGCTGCGCCAGCGCTACCCGGACTCACGCATCTGGGCCATCTTTGAACCGCGCTCCAACACCACGCGCCGCAACATCTTCCAGAGTGAACTGGCCCTGTCCCTCGCCACGGCGGATTTCCCCGTAGTGGCCGCCGTGGACCACCCGGACAAGGTGGCCCTGGAAGAGCGCCTGGACCTCACCAAGCTCTCCAATGACCTGTCCGCCCTGGGCAAGGACGCTCTCATTGGAGGCCATGCGCAGGAAATCGTCTCCGCCGTCTGCAAGAAAGCTCAGCCGGGAGACGTTATTCTGGTAATGAGCAACGGCGGTTTTGACGGAATTCACGCCAAACTGCTGGAAGCCCTGAACGCCTGACCCTTTTTCCCACACCATTCATCTCCAATGAAAAACGCATCCACCATCACCGCCTTCATCATCAGCTTCCTGGTCGTAGGCAGCCTGGCCCTGGTCTTCCTGTTCCTGGGCAACCGGGAGGACGAGCCTGCCGCCGCGGAACCCGCGGCGCAAACGGAAGTTCCGGCGCGCCAGACGGTGACGCCCCAGCCCACCGTGGACCCGCTTACCAAGGAAGACATCAGCCGGCAGACGGCCACGCCGTCCTCCCTGGTCAATCTCAGCTCCCCCCAGACGCTGGCCCAGGCCATCGCCAAAGTCATCCAGGACAGGGATACGGATACCCTGAAATCCCTGGAAATCCAGAAGGCCGTCACGGAAGCGCAGAGCCACACCATCCGGGAGCTCATGGATGCGCGCCACGTGCGCCTTTCCACCCCCGGCATTACCAGCATTGGCGCCAACAACCAGGGCACCAACCCTACGGCCAGGTACACGCTCAATTTCAGCAGCGGCGCGCGCGGCTACCTGGACATGAAACGCAACGACCAGCAGCAGTGGACGCTGGATAACCTGACGCTGCCCAGCAAACAGGATCTGGCGAAGGACAAGGCCGCCCCCATGGCCATGAATGATCCCATGGGCGTCGTCAGTTCTTTCATGGATGCCGTAGCCAAGGCGGACTTCCGCACGGCGCGGAAATTCGTGGACGGAGCCAGGGTGCAGGACGCCACCGTGGCCGGACTGTGCATCCTGTTTGAGGAAGGGGCTTTCCGCCTCCGGGAGGATGCCCCTATCAAGACCGCCTATGAGGCGCCCACCAATGCCGGGTTCTTCGTGCACCTTCAGGACGCCCAGGGCCGGAAAGCCGGCAACGTGGGCCTGACCGTAGCCAAAAAGGATGAACAATGGCTGATTGCGGAAGCCTCCCTGGACAGCATGCTGGAAGCCTATACCAAACGGCAGGGCGCCGGAGACGACATCTTCATTCCCATTGTGAAAAACCCGCAGGGGGGGGATTCCCTGGCCCTGTTCTTCGGCTTTAATGAGGATGCCCTCTCCAAACGTTCCGAACGCCAACTCCAGATCGTGGCTGAAGCCATCAAGATGGACGGCGGCAAGAAACTGGAAATCAGCGGCCACACGGACGACGTGGGCAGCGAACGCTACAACCAGGGCCTCTCCGAACGCCGGGCGGCGGCAGTCAAGGCCCAGCTCGTCCGGTTCGGCGTGCCTGCGGAAAGAATCGTCACGAAGGGGTTCGGCAAATCACAGCCGCGCCGCACCTACTCCCCCACGGCGGACGAAGGAACGCGTGATGAAGCCCGCAAGGAAAACCGCCGCGCGGAAATGTACCTGGACTTTTAAAGAGTGATTAGAGTGGAGAGTGGAGAGAAAAGTTTTTCAGCCAATTCCATTAACTATTCTCTATTAACTATTAACTGAAACCCCATGGCCCGCCGTTACGTCATTAAGCAGGATGCCGCGCCAGCCGCGCCCATCTCAGGGATTGACTACCGCACGGCCCTCAATGAAGAACAGTACGCCGCCGTTTCCTCGGAACCGGGACCGGCGCTCGTCATTGCGGGGGCCGGTTCCGGAAAAACGCGCACGCTGACCTACCGCGTGGCGTGGCTTCTGGACCATGGCACAGACCCGTGGAACATCCTGCTGCTGACCTTCACCAACAAGGCGGCGCGGGAAATGACGGAGCGGGTACGCTCCCTGATTCCGCTGGACCTGTCCCGCCTGTGGAGCGGCACCTTCCATTCCATTGCCAACCGCATTCTGCGCCAGCATGCGGAATACCTGGGCTATACCCCGGCTTTCACCATCATGGATTCCGACGACCGCAAATCCATGATCAAAAGTGTGGTCAAGTCCCTCAAGCTGGATGAAAAGTCCACCCGCTTCCCCAGGGCGGAGGTTCTCTCCTCCCTGTTCAGCCTGGCGGATAATGAGGGCGCCAACATCCAGGAAACGCTGGAAAACGCCTATCCGTACCTTTCCAACCATCTGGACGCCATCCTGGACGTGCACGGGCAGTACGTGGCCCGCAAGCAGGAGACCAACAGCATGGACTTTGACGACCTGCTGCTCAACGTCGTGAAACTCTTCCAGGAGCAGGAACACCTGCGCGCCCTGTACGGCTCCCGCTTCCAGCACATCCTGGTGGACGAATACCAGGACACCAATTACCTCCAGAGCCGCTTCATCGACATGCTGTCCCGGGAGCACGGCCAGCTCATGGTGGTGGGGGACGACGCCCAGAGCATCTACTCCTGGCGCGGGGCGGACATGGAGAACATCCTCAGCTTCACCACCCGTTACCCGGCCGCAACAACCTTCAAGATAGAGACCAACTACCGCAGCGTGCCGGAGATACTGGAGCTTTCCAACGCCGCCATCGCCGCCAACGAGGTGCAGATTGAAAAGCAGCTCCGCTCCGTGCGCCCTACCGGGGAAATGCAGCCCGCCCTTGTCCCGCTCAATGACGACCGGATGCAGGCCAAATTCATCGCCCAGCGCATCCGGGACCTCATTGAAGAAGGCACGGACCCCAATGAAATAGCCGTGCTCTACCGCGCCCATTTTCACAGCATGGAACTGCAGATGGAACTGACCCGCGGGGAAATCCCCTTCCGCATCACCAGCGGCATCAGGTTTTTTGAACAGGCCCACATTAAGGACGTAGTGGCGTTCATGCGCTTTGTGGTCAATCCCAGGGATGAACTCTCCTTCCGCCGCATGGTGATGCTGCTGCCCGGCATCGGTCCCGGCATGGCCCAGAAGCTCTGGACGCGCTGGGCCGCCTGCCCGGAAAGCCGGCTGGAAACGCCGCCGGAATCCTTCTCCGCCCTGATGCTGGACTTTCCGGTTCCGGCCAAGTCCAAAACAGGCTGGACGCAGCTCTGCTACACGCTGGATGAACTGGCCCCTGCCGGTAAAACCGCCGGGCCGGCCTCCATGCTCCTCTCCATCAATGAAGCCGTGTATGACGAGTACATGCAGTCCGCCTTTGAAAACTATGACCAGCGCAGGCAGGACCTGCTGCATCTGGCCGGATTTTCCGAACGCTTTGACTCCGCAGAGGACTTCCTCTCCCAGCTTTCCCTGCTGGGCAATACGGATGATGAAAGCGCGGCCGCGGACCTCTCCGGAGGAGCCGTCACCCTGTCCACCATCCACCAGGCCAAGGGGCTGGAATGGTCCGTGGTCTTCCTGATAGGCCTGTGCGACGGCATGTTCCCGCACCAGCGCGTGATTGATGACGGAGACCTGGCGGGGCTGGAAGAGGAGCGCCGCCTCTTTTATGTGGGCATCACCCGCGCCAAGGACCAGCTTTACCTGACCTACCCCCGCTGGAACTGCCGCGCGCAGGGAGGCACCTTCATGCAAATGCCCTCCCGCTTTCTGGATGAATTCCCCGCCAGCCTGGTGGAGGAATGGCAGGTGGAGTGAACCTCCCTCCCTTCTGTAATAGAGCAGATATGCACCGTCCCTAATTCTTTTCTACAGGAAAGGAAAAGCGCTCTCCGGAAATTTGGGAAGCCGCTTGACGCATCCGCCTGAGGGCTTCCGCCAATTCCGGCCCGGCTCCATTTCATGCTTCCCGGAAAGGGATTTTTTTTCATGGAACGCTGCCTTTTTGAGAACCTTGGCCTCATGGATGATGGTGCGGTTTATCCTTTTTTCCGCCTCACTATATATAATAGCTGTTTTCTCCTAATTCCTGTTCACATGCCTTTACCATCTGCACAATTCATTCCATGTTCCAGGGGTTCCAAATTTTTGAAGGCCGCGCATCCCCGGTGACGCCATGGCGCCTATTGACAGAGAAGAGGATTACCCTTCCCCGTCCATATTTGGATCCGGACCTTTTTCAATGGGTGCACACGAAGGAAGGAAACACGGCGTACCCACCCCAATTACCACTGAAAACAGATTTTTTCCGTCCATGTACTGAACATTTTTGACGTTCCTTATGACGGCAGAATCCCGGCACGGATGAAAGAGACTTTTGAAGAAGTCATATCACATTCATTATCAATGCGGTTATTTTATTTGTCCGGGGAATGAATTCTCCTCATGCCTCATGGAATTATTGTTCATTATCAGGCTTAAAAACTCCGTCATGAATGACACATTTAGAGATTATGCGTAAGTTGTTCATTATGAGACATTTCATTTTCAGGTTCTATCACTTTCCCCCTTGTCATGTCCTTGAACGGCCCGGAATGAGAGCCATCTAATCTCTTGAGCGCCGTGATTGTCACGAACGCATAACCACCTAATCATTAAACTAATATAAAAAAGCATGAAATTAAGACTCCCACATATGCTGCTGGCAGCGGTGATCGCCTGCCTCGGTAGTTTATCCGTTGCTACCGCAGCCAACTACACAGCCAACAGCGCCGATACATTCGTTACGGCCTGGAACGAGGCTGCCGCTTCCAATGAAGCATCAACCATCATTATCACTCCGCCGGCAGGTTCCGACAACATTACGCTGACCCAGGAACAACGGGCCCAGCTGAATGCCATCTCCGGAACGGGCAATGTGACCGTCCAGATGACGGATGCCAGCGGCAAATTAGTCAATTTCAACTATGATCTGGTTAATGGTCAGGTCAGCTTCAACGACATCACGCTGAGCGAACCCCTGGGAAGCGACAATGACATCCTGGTGACGAACGCCACGAACACCACCACCATTGACGGCAGAAACATCGCCATTGAAGGCACGAATGACGCCGCCAATCCTAAGACGGTCGGCGCCACCGTCACTTCCACCAATGGACAGGTAGGCATCGGCGACAACGTCACCATGGAAAAAGCCGTGACCGTCACTGGCCAGGCAGCCCACACGGTGGACCCCGCCACGCCCCCGGCAGGCCAGGCCTACACCAGGACGACGTACGACACCTACAATAATTCCAACGAACAGGCTGTGGTCCTGGGCAACAACGTCACCATGCAGGACACCGTGACGGCTACTGGCCAGATCACCAGCGATCCGGATGCCAAAGTTACGCTGAATGGAGACGTGACCTCCACGGCGGGAATCGGCACCGTGACTACGGAACAATTTGACGCGGGTAACAACCAGAACAGCAAAACCGTCATCGACTCCATGGATGACAGCATTTCCGGCGGCATCATCCTTGGTGAAACCACGGCCGGAGCTATCGACATCAAGGCCCAGGGCGGCCATATTTCCCTGGGAGACAACACCGTCCTGAACGGCACCACCGTTTCCGCGGAATCCATGGACCTGAACAAGACCGTCTACAGCAATGATGACGGCAACTGGAACACCGTCGTGGGCACGGAAAAGCTGGACACCATTGAAGGCAGCATCACGCTGGGCAATAATACCACCGTCAAGGGGAACGCTACCCTGACGGCGGACGACAACATTGCCATCGGCAAAGACAGCGTGGTCACCGGCAATACCACTGCTGACGGCGTAATCAACGCGGGAGGCCAGATCTCCATCGGAGACGGCGCCCAGGTTGTAGGCAACACCACCACCAACGCCGGCAAGGCCGCCATCAACCTGGCGGACGGTCAGACCCTGTACATCGGTTCCGGCGTAATCCTTTCCGACAACACGTCCAACGGCGTCCTCGGTTCCGTGCATGCGGGCCAGAACACCCAGATCAACGTTTATACGGACGGGACCGCCTACACCTTCATCAATGACGGCATTGACACTGCGGCGCCCGCAGCCCCCACGGCTGATCCGGCCCCGCTGGCCGCTGACCAGACTGTCATGACGAAGACCGGCACGGGCACCCTCGTCTACGGCAGCGGCGAAGCCACCGATACGTTCGGAGGCACCTACCAGCAGCTTGAAGGGAATCTGATCATCGGCCATGCCACCTTCGGCACTGTGGACGCCGCTACCGGAAAGGTCGGCCCCCTCCAGTCCATCGGCGCCGCCGTGATGGGAACGGACGATACCGTTTATGACATCCGGACTGGGCAGGTGACTCTGGCGCAGAACTCCACCATGAAGGGGGCTTCCGCCACCTTCGGCGGCGATTCCACCCTGCTGCTGAGCGACGGCTCCGTGCTTGACTTCGGCACCCCCGCCACGTTCACGGATAATTCCCGCGTGGGCATCCAGGTATCCGACGCTACGGGCAACCCCGTACCGATCGCCCAGCTGAAGAAGGGCTCCGAAAGCGTAAATGTTACGCTGAACGGCACGGACATTTCCGGACGCCTGCTTAACAACCTCTTCCTGACCACCACCATGGCTCCGGGAACGACGGAAGGCACCACCACCCTCACCCAGACCATGAGGGGCATTGACGGACCCATGTCCGGCTACAACGGCAACGTTTACACCGTAGCCGCGGCCCTGGAAAACAACCGCCTGAACGTGGCCGCCGGTTCTCCCGCCGCCCAGTTCTATGAAACCCTGCTGCGCGTGACGGACCCGAATGAAGCTGCCAACATGATTCAGTCCGTCAGCGGTGAAAACGTGATGAACTTCGCGTGGGCCGCCAGCCGTACGCTGAGGAGCTTCGCCGACCTGGGCCGCATCCAGTCCGCCGCGTCCATGGCGCGCCAGACGGAATCCACCATTGAAGTGGTGGACGCCAAGGGCTCCCCCATCGCCCGCAAGACGATTGCCCAGGGCAACGGCAACATCTGGGTAGGCGGCATGGGCAACTGGGATGACCAGGACGCCCGCGGAGGAATCTCCGGCTACAAGTACAATGCAGGCGGCTATGCCGTGGGCATTGACTACAAGGCCGCCCAGGGTTCCCTGCTCGGCATTGCCGTAGGCCAGAGCTTCGGCGACATCAAGGACAAGAGCGGATTCGGCTCCGACTATGATGTGGATTCCTTCATGGCCATGATTTACGGACGCATGCATCCCTTCAGGGAAAGCAAGTTCACGCTGGACGGCTACGGCGCCTACGGACGTTCCAAGTTCAAGGGCAATTCCTACATCATGGGAACCGCCGCCAACGGCAACGAGAACGCAGACTCCTTCAGCGGCGGCCTGTACGCCACCTGGACGGAACATTTCGCCCTCGGCAAAGCCTTCGTGACGCCTTACACGGGTATCGAATTCATGACCACCGAGCTTAAGGGCTTCTCGGAATCCGGGCCTTACGGCCGTACGTTTGACCACGCCCGCGCCCAGAACTGGACCATTCCGTTGGGCGTGACCATCGCCCGCGCCTACCAGACGGACGGCGGCACCACCATCACCCCGGCCCTGACGGTGGCCGCGGCGCAGGATGTGAGCCGCATGAATCCCAAGTCCAACGTCACCGGACCCCTGGGAGCCTGGAACGTGCGCGGCGTGAATGTGGGCCGTACGGCCTTCCGCCTGAACGCAGGTATTGACGTGCTCTTCTCCAATAACTGGGGCGCACGCATCTGCTACCAGTTCGAGACCCGCAACAAGCTGACCTCCCAGGGCATCAACGGAGCCATCAGCTATACGTTCTAAGTAGGACGGCGCGTCAGCGCATGCTTTTACTTGGTTATGGTAGGCCCTTTCCCGCCTGGTGCGGGAAAGGGTTTTCCGTGTGTTTCTACAGCGCATTCTACCGCGCATTAAATCTTTTCTTTTAAAAACGGCATTCCCCGATAAATGGCTTCCGTCTTTACGGATTTCCAATCCGGTTCACAGTTTATCGGAAAACAAATATCTCACATATAATGAATTATGAATTAATTAAATACCCCCGGCTCCTTTTTCCTTTAAACTTGTAATAAAGATATGTTCTTCTGATGTGTTCCTCCTTCAAACATTTGCATTGACCCCGGATTGGAAATCCGTTATCCGTGTCCTTGTTAAAGTATCTGTTAAGCATGAAGCTATCTACATTCTGCATTTTATGCTGCCTGTCCGCGGGGATTTCCCAGGCCGCCACTTACATCTGGAGCGGAGCGGCAGGAAACGGGATTTACGGAGATTCCAATAACTGGACCGTGAACGGCACGCCAAACGGCTATTATCCGCAGCACAGCACCAATGACAACGCCGTCATTGGGGAAGATGCCGGAACCGTTACATGGTCCACCGCCCAATCCTTTTTCGGCGCCACCAATACGGTCCAGATCGGTTCCGGAAGCACCCTGGTCTGCACCACCACGATAGGGGACCTTAACGTCAATTCCTTTAAGCTGGACGGCAATTCCCAGCTGGTATTCGAATCTACCAACGCCTTTGGGCTGGGCCGCGACTTTACGCTGGACTTCGGCACCTTTTCTGCAGCGGAACACGGTTCCTGGGTTGCCACGGACCTCACCAACTTCTGGACCAACGGAAAGACCGTCACCTTCACCGGCACGCTGGACATGAACAGCCTTTCCGGAAGCGGCACCATTGAACTGGCTTCCATCAAATCCGGCCAGCAGGGAGGCAATCTCAACCTGGACCTGAGCGGACTGAACATCGCCAGCAACTCCCAGGTTCATGCGACTGTAACGCAGGTCACGGAAAACGGCGTTACCAAGGTGCTCGTGAACTATGAAACCGTTCCGGAACCCGCAACGGCTACGCTGAGTCTCCTGGGACTGGGCGCCCTGCTGTTAAGAAGAAAGAGACAGTAGCCTCTCTGCCGCAGAAACGATTTTACCCCCGGCTTGCTCCCAAAGGGAAAGCCGGGGTTTTCTTTTACCGTAGCGTCAATCCCTCATGTGCCAGAAGCTCCGCTCCGGGCCAGCCTGCGCGTGGCCCGGACGGAAAAACGGACCGGTTTCCGGTCAGAACTCACAGTTCCGCGGAGTGCGCGCAAAGGGCAGCACGTCCCGGATGTTGGTCACCCCGGTAATGAACATCAAAAGGCGTTCAAACCCGGCGCCAAATCCGGCATGCGGCACGGTGCCGTAACGGCGGAGGTCCGCATACCATTGGTACGCCTCCTCATTCATGCCCATGCGGTTCATGTTTTCCAGCAGAATATCCAGCCTCTCTTCACGCTGGCTCCCACCCACGATTTCACCGATGCCGGGCACCAGCACATCCATGGCGGTAACGGTTTTCCCGTCCTCATTCAGGCGCATGTAGAAGGGTTTGATCTCCTTAGGGTAGTTGTACACAATGACCGGGCACTTGAAATGCTCTTCCGTCAGGAAGCGTTCGTGCTCGCTCTGAAGGTTGATGCCCCAGGAAACGGGATAATCAAACGCCTTTCCACTCTTGAGAAGAATGTCCACGGCCTCCGTATAGGAACAGCGCACAAATGGCGTTTCCTTCACGTGCTCCAGCCGCTCTTTCAGCCCCTTGTCCACAAACCTGGTCAGGAATTCGACTTCCTCCGCACTGTTTTCCAGGGCGTCGCTGACCAGGAAACGGATAAACGCCTCCGCCATGTCCATGTCCCCGTGCAGGTCGCAGAAGGCCATTTCAGGCTCCACCATCCAGAATTCCGCCGCATGGCGCGTGGTATTGGAATTTTCCGCCCGGAAGGTGGGGCCGAAGGTATAAATATTGCTCAGGGCGCACGCAAAGGCTTCCCCTTCCAGCTGGCCGCTCACGGTGAGGTATGCCGCCTTGCCGAAGAAATCACGGGCAGCGTCACGGGAGGCGGCGTCACCCACCTCCAGCGTCGTTACGCGGAACATTTCACCCGCACCCTCGCAGTCGCTGGCGGTAATGATGGGCGTGCTGACCCAGGAAAAATCCCTGGCCTGGAAAAACCGGTGAATGGCAAACGCCAGCCTGCTGCGCATGCGGAACACGGCGCCGAACAGGTTGGTGCGGGGCCGCAGATGGGCAATGGAACGCAGGAATTCCGGCGTATGCCCCTTTTTTTGCAGGGGGTAGGAATCCGGGGCGGTCCCCACCAGCTCCAGGGAAGAGGCGCGCAGTTCCCAGCGCTGCCTGCCCTGCCCGGCGACGAGAGCTCCGCGGATGCTCACGGCGGACCCGGTTGTCATTTCCCCGATCCGTTCATAACCGGGAATGCCTTCATCCGCCACCACCTGAAGGGATGCTACGGAAGAACCATCATTCACCTCCAGAAAGGAAAAAGCCTTGGAATCACGGCGCGTCCGCACCCAGCCCTGAATCAGTACGTCAGGCATTTCCGCCTCACTGGCCAGGGCACGCTTCACCAATGTTCTGCTGATCATGGCGCAAGTATAATACAGTGCCTTTCCCATTCCAGCAGAATTACCTTCCCGCGCGGAGAATAATCCGGCGTTTCCGCCAGCGGAAGAGGGGAAGGAAAAGCCGCTTTACTTGGAAGGCTGCATGACTTGCCGCCCCGTCGTAATGGCGATGGCGTCCGCCAGCGGCATTTCTTTCTCCGTGTGGTCCGCTCCCCAGGAATCCGAGAAGATCAGCGTTTTCTTTTCCTCATCAAAGCCGATGATGAGCCTCAGGTGGCCGCCGCGCGTCTGGGAAATGCGCATCGGTTCCGGAACTACGCCCAGCTGCACGGACCATAATACGGGAATGCCCGCCGAGATGTAGGGCTTGATGGAATTAAGCCATTTATCCATCTGGGAAGGAGATCCGGCCCGCGCCAGTTTCAGCACTTCTCCGTCCGCATTGTCCCAGAAGCCGGGCCAGTCATACTCATCCTCGAACTTTTCTTTTTTCAATTTGGACGCCGCACGGTTGTAGGCTTTCAGCAGGTTCCTGAAATCCCGGGCATCCGTCAGGGAATCCAGGACCTTGATCCGGATCTGGAAGCGCGCCCCGATCTTTTTCAGGTTCTCCGCCATTTCCTTCGTGCTGGTGCCTCCTTCAGCGGAGGAATTGGCCAGGGAAGCCAACTCATGCTGGTCCACGTAATCCATTCCGTAATAGGCAAAAATGCGGGCGGCCGTAGCCACCACGCAATAACCCTTCTGCCCCTGGTCCACCATGGGAATATCCTGGATCACCACGCGTTTTCCCTCCTTCCTGACATGCTGTTTCACGTCAGCCTTCCTGGCGCGGGAGGAAGTGTCTCCCCGCGCGATGGAAGCCTCCGTGGGACCGGCCTTCAACCGGATAAATTCCGCTTCAAATTCCCTGCCATCCTTGGACGTATTAATCTCCAGGGCAATCGCCCCCTTGTCCCAGCTCCAGGACCAGCCGTTCACCTTCACCACCGCTTCCCGCCGGGAGGCGCGGTATTCCCTGGGCTGCACTCCGGTGAGCTCTGTCAGGGCCTCCCGGATACGGTCCAGACGCTTTTCAAACTCTTCCTTGTCAATGGCTCCGTTGTCCCCCTTGTTATACATCATGATGGTCATGGACTGGGGAACGCCCTCCTTCCAATGCACCAGCATTTCCCCCAGGGACATTTTCCCCAGCTTGATCGCAGGCTTCGCAATCCGCAGCTGGGTCTTTCCCTTGTCCACCCAGCCTCCGGACTCTCCGTTAAAATATTTTCCGAACAAATCCGGCTGCGGCAGACTCCAGAACGCACCGGACTTCAAATCCGGAGCAATGTCCCCCCCGCCCCAGGCGGCGGGAAGAAGACAGCAGGCAGAAAAAAGGGACAGGACTGAAGAGATGAATCGCATCACGGAAAAGGAGTTGAGGGCCATCCCGCGGTGCGGGATTTATACTGACAATGTATTCTCCCATGACGGTTCTGCCAAGAAAAAAGGAATCACCCGGACCGGAGAAAAGCGCGGCCGTTCCCTTCCCTGCATCAGGGGCATTCCTGTAAAAAAAACGGCCTGCCGCGGTGAATCCGCAACAGGCCGGCTTGAATGAATAACCAGTCCGGTTACATGAACGGGCGCAAGCGCTGCATGATGGCGTCCTTGGAAGAGGCGCCCACCATCGTGTCCATAATTTCCCCATCCTTGATAATCAGGAGCGTGGGAATGGTGCGCACGCCGTAGGTAGCGGCCAGGCCGTTATTGGCGTCCACATCCACTTTGCCCACCTTGATCTTGCCGGCCAGTTCCGTGGAGAGCTGGTCAATGATCGGGGCGATCATGCGGCAGGGACCGCACCATGTAGCCCAGAAGTCGACAAGCACAGGGATGTCGGACTTCAGAACTTCGTCCTCAAAATTTGCTTCGGAAAATACGTTTGCCATAGTACCGCTTAGAGTATTTCAACAATGATTATGTTCACTTATTCTTCTGCATCCGCACTGTCGGAAGACTCGTCAGCGGCTGTGTCGGAGGAAGCGTCATCGGAAGACTCGTCGGCAGCCGTATCCTCCGTGGCTTCTTCATCAGAGGAGGAAGGGGCCGCGGCGGCAGGCTTGGAGTCGCCGCCCAGCCAGCCCGTCATGCTGCGGGCTTCCAGGGTATCCGTGGAATACTGATAGCCAACAAAAATCAGCGCGAAAGCCAGGGCCACGAAGGAAAGGACATTCAGCAGCGTATTGGGAGCGGCTTGCGTATCCTCTTCAAATTTCTTCGCCGTAAAGGAAGTGGACGAAACGGGAGCGGCCGCAGGAGCGGTATTCAGCCCGATGGTGGCCTGCGGAAGCTGGGCGGTAGCCATTCCTGCGCCGGGAGGCGTCAGGGGAACGGTAGGCGCAGCAGCCGCGGGAGCCGCACCGGCAGGAGGCGCGACGGGCGTGGTGGCGGACCCAAGAGCAACTGTCTTCAACCCGCCGCCAAGCTTGATGCCGCCGCCAAGTCCGGCGTGCCTTTGTCATTGCCAATTCCATGCACCACATGCATTTTTCCGGAAGTCTC
>OGXN01000059.1_pt1 | contig 141581 bp, 116 predicted proteins | sample 1576281 | NCBI WGS metagenome assembly OGXN01 (sample SAMEA3541494, study PRJEB24748) | human gut metagenome | biome: human gut; feature: human-associated habitat; material: faeces | place: China | collected 2012
TAAGTCTTCAGGGGGAAAAGAAGAGCCATGAAGAACTGGCGAAAAAGCTGGATGAGGTGGAGAAAGCCGGTATCACGGTTTTGGTTATACCGGGCAACCATGATATTAACAACCCAAGCGCCTCCGTGTATTCCGGGGGAGACCGGTATCCGGCGGAACCTACCGCACCGGAGGATTTTGAGCGCATATATAAGGAATTCGGATACTCGGAGGCCAGCAGCAGGGATGCCAATTCCCTCAGTTACACCTATGACCTGGGACCGTCTATGCGCCTGCTCATGCTGGATACCTGCCAGTATGAACCCCGCAACAAGGTAGGGGGAATGATAAAGACAGAGACCTATGAGTGGATAAAGGAACAGCTTAAGCAGGCGGCCCGTGACAGCGTGATTCTTCTTCCGGTTGCCCATCACAACCTGCTGGAGGAGAGCAAGGTATATGCGGATGATTGTACCATCGAGCACAGTGAGGAGCTTATTCAGATGCTGGAAGGGGAGAATATCCCGCTGTTTCTCAGCGGACACCTGCATGTGCAGCACTTCATGAGAAATAATGACATCGGTATCTATGAGGTGGTCACCAGCTCCCTGTCCACGCCTCCCTGCCAGTACGGCGTGCTGGATTACATGGAAGATGAGACATTTTATTACTATTCACGCAAGGTGGATATGGAGAAATGGGCCAGGAAAAACAAGAGCACGGATGAGAACCTGCTGAACTTCGACACATACAGTCCGCCTGTTTTAAAGAGGATATTCTATAATCAGGCTTATGACGCCATGAAGAACTCTGCGGAGGAGGAGACGGGCAGCGTATTTGTGAAGCTGACAGAATCAGAGAAACAGCAGATGGCAAAGGTATACGGCGACATCAATGCCGCGTGTTACGCAGGCAGGGCATATGAGGTGGTGAAGGAGGCAGTAAAGCAGCCCGGATACGCCATGTGGAAGGAGTACTGCTATCCCGCCATCCTGTATGAATACCTGGAATACATCATAGAAGATGCGGTACGGGATTATAACGTTCTGAGCATGGAGTAAAAACAGGTTCATTTTCATCAGGCGGGTGAATATACTGGAATAAAGGTTATCAGGGAGCGCCCATTGATGAAGCATTCAGCATGGCAGACAGTGATGGGGATTCTGCTGCTTTGTATCGTGGCATTGATATCATGGCAGGCAGGAACATTGGTGGCTGTCCATAATCAGGCAGCGGAGGCAGACAAGGCAAGGCCGGTGGTGGTCATAGACGCCGGACACGGAGGCAGCGATCCGGGTAAGGTAGGGATAAATGGTCAGCTGGAAAAGGATATTAATCTGAAGATAACAGAGCAGCTGAAAGCATATCTTGAGGCCTCCGATGTAGAGGTGATCCTTACCAGGGATTCGGACCAGGGGCTTTACAGCTCCGGAGACAGTCATAAAAAGATGGCAGATATGAGAAAACGGTGCGAAATCATAAATGAGGCAGTGCCGGATTTGGTGGTCAGCATCCACCAGAACAGTTACCATGAGGAGTATGTATCCGGAGGCCAGGTTTTTTATTATAAGACATCAGAGAAGGGAAAGTATCTGGCGGAAATTTTGCAGAAGCGCTTTGATTATGTGCTGGGCGAGGCCAACAAGAGGATGGCCAAGGCCAATGACAACTATTATCTCCTGCTTCATGTGAAGGAGCCTATTGTCATAGTGGAATGCGGATTCCTGAGTAATGGAAAGGAAGCCAAACGCCTGGAAGATGAGGAATATCAGGACAGAATGGCCTGGACCATACACATGGGAATCATGGAATACCTTAATACGGTCAAACAGAAGAGGTAGAAGCCGGGGGCTGGCCCGGCAATCAGAAATAAGATATGAAAATGGGAAGGCTGACCCGCGTGAGGGCGCCTTCCCATTGTTGTATTTAGGCTTTAAATGTGAAGAAAACAAAAGGCCGGAGAACTGGCAGAGCAGTCCTCCGGCTGGAAATAAAAAAAGCGCGAGACGGGATTCGAACCCGCGGCCCCCACCTTGGCAAGGTGGTGCTCCACCCCTGAGCCACTCGCGCATGAAAATATGTTATTACTTTGACGTGGTATAGTCTATCATATTTTCTCTGATAAATCAAGAGGTTTTTTATCTGTTGGATTAAATTTGTTGGTTTAAAATGTTTCTGAAATATTTTTGAGATATTTCCCCAAACCATCCGGAAAAGCACATTGTACAGCCTTTGCTTTTTCGGATGGTTTCCCGGCATAAGTTTTTATTTCTGGGCTGTTTCGATCCTGCTGCAGGTGGCTCCTTCTATGAAGGAGGCTTCAATGATTTTGGATACAGGATTTTCCGGCGGGTTGACCACCAGCTCAAACAATTCAAGGGATATTTCACGCAGATTCTGCTGGACAGTGGTTATCTGGGGCTGATGGAGATTGCTGATCACATTATCAAATCCCACAATGGACATGTCTGCGGGAATCTTTAATCCCAGGGAATATGCGGCGTTCAAAGCTCCTAAGGCAATGATGTCGTTGCAGCAGATGATTGCCGTAGGGGCGGCTGGAAGGGAGAGGAAGTAATTAAGAGCCTGGCTTCCGGCCTGAAGAGTCAGCTGGGGATTTTTGTCGTAAATATATTCCTGGATAATGGGGAGTCCCTTTCCTGTCATTGTTTCTATGTAGCCATTCTGTCTGGAAATAACAGAATCCATGGGTGTTTTACAGCCGACAAAGGCAATTTTTCTGTGCCCAAGGTTGTAGAGGTAGTCCACAATTGGCTGCATCATCTGTCTGTTATTAGAACGTACGCTGGAGAACTTGCCGTGGGTTTTTCGGTCCAGGAATGCAATTGGAATATGAATCTTGCAGGCTTCGAAGATATCGGAATCAACACCCTCTGTCAGGATGATGCCGGCACATCGGTTAGCCAGGCAGAAGTAAAGATACTTCTTTTCAAGCTCCGGGCTGCTTCCTGTATCACAAATAAGGAGCATATAGTTGTGTTCCAGACATATCTGGTTCAGTTCTTTAATCAGGCTGATGAAAAAAGGGTTCTCCATGTCATATATAAACACGGCAATGGTATTGCTTGTCTTGGAAAAGATTTTCTTGACAGGCTGGTTTGGGATATAGTTATATTCCTCAATTACTTTTTGTACTTTCTTTCTGACCTTTTCAGATGTCATTTCTGGATTATTGATAACCCGGGATACAGTTGCAGTAGAGACTCCCGCCAGTTTGGCAATATCCCTGATTCCGATGTATCCGCTATTTTCCGGACGCCCTTCCTTGTTCATACGATTTCTCCTCCTGGTCCTGAAAGGGTGAAACTTGTTTCATGAAAAGAAAAAATAAGTTTCATCCGACCATATCATATTATAGTTTAAATAAAATTAAATGTAAATACGTAAAAATGTAACAGTTTTACTTTGCGCATCAAACGATTGTAGTGTGCAGCATGGATGGACAAGGAAAAATCGCTAAAAAAAGAGAAAAAACAATGAATTAATATGAAAAATGCACAAATATATTATTGACAAGAATGAGATAAAGTGCTATATTGAAAATGTAACAAGTTACATACACGAAGTGAATGTGAGGGGCGGAACATGAATACAAGAACGGAAAGGTTGAGAAAACGGTTATTTGATACAGACCCGCGTATTTGTCCGGAGCGGTGTATCTATTTTACGGAGTCCATGAAGGAGACAGAGGGAAAACCAAATGCTTTGAGGCGGTCCCAGGCATTTTATGATGTGCTGAGCCGTATGACGGTCTATGTGAATGCAGATGAGCTGATTGTGGGAAACCAGGCACAGTGGCCTAAAGCCTCCCCGATCTATCCGGAGTACTCCACAGACTGGCTGGAAGCGGAGTTAAATGGTACACCTTTTTTCCCGGATAAAAGACCGGGTGATAAATTTTACTATACCCAGGAAGATAAAGACAAAATATTAGAATGTGTGGATTACTGGAAGGGAAAGTCCTTATATGAAAATCTGAGAAAGACCCTTCCCGAGAAAATCAACCAGGCCTGGGATGCCAATGTGATAGATGATACATGGGTGTCTGCAGCGGGCCTGGGCAATGTAATTGTAGATTATAAAGGCGTGGTAGATAAAGGTTTATCCGATGTCATGAGACGGATAGAGAATAAGCTTAAGAGGCTGGACCCCAGAGAACCGGGCAATACACGAAAAAGATGGTTTCTTGAAGCGGCCCTTCAGGGCAATCAGGCCGTGGTGATGTTTTCGGGCCGTATTGCTGACTGCTGCAAAGAGCAGGCAGAGCAGGAAAAGGATGAGACACGCAGAAGGGAACTTCTTAAGCTGGAGGACATATGCAGGAATGTTCCGCTGAATCCGGCCAGGACCTTCCATGAGGCGGTTCAGTCCATCTACATGATTCTGCTGGCAGTCCATCTGGAATCCAATGGGCATGCCATCTCACTGGGGCGTTTTGACCAGTATGTGTATCCTTATTATAAGAGGGATTTGGAGGAAGGCAGAATCACAAGAGAAGAGGCCCTGGAGATAGTCGAGTGCTTCTTCATCAAATGCAATGAACTTAATAAGCTCAGGAGCTGGCCGGATACAGAATTTTTCCTGGGATACCAGATGTTCATTAATCTTGCCATTGCGGGCCAGACAGTGGATGGGAAGGATGCAACCAATGAAGTTTCCCATCTGTGTGTGGAAGCATGTGAAAATGTCAGACTCTTTACCCCGTCCGTATCCATTAAGTGGTTCGAGGGAACCAGTGATGGGTTCATGATGAAGGCGTTAAAGGCTGCGCAAAGGCATCAGGGCGGGCAGCCGGCATTTTACAATGATAAGGCATTTATCAGGACGCTTAAGAATATGGGAATTGCCGAGGAAGACCGGGTGGACTGGGTACCGGACGGATGTATCGAGGCATCCATTCCTGGAAAATGGGATTTTGCGGCCAAAGGCCCATGGCTGAATGTGGAAAAGGTACTTGAAATCACACTCCACGACGGCACGGATCCTAAGACCGGATACCATTTTGTGGATTTGGAGAAACGTGCAGAGGACTGCGGCAGTGTAAGGGAGCTGATGGAATTATATAAACAGACCCTGGATTATTTTATGGGACTGCAGGTGGAAACGGAACATATCAATGATGAAATTCATATACAGCAGGACATCAACGCATTCCGTTCATCCCTGGTATATGACTGTATAGAGAGGGCCATGGACCTTGTAGAGGGCGGTTCCGTGTACTCAGCAGACGGCGGGCCTACTGCGGGTACCATCAGCGCAGGGGATTCCCTGGCAGCATTGGACGAAATTGTATTTAATCAGAAGCTTCTGACCATGGAGCAGGTGCTTCATGCCATGAGCACCAATTATGAGGATATGGAGACAGTGCCTGCCGGACCGGAAATCAGGGCCATACTGTTAAACAAGGCACCTAAGTTTGGAAATGATGACGAGAGAGCTGACAAGTGGGTAGTTGAACTGGAGGACTATATTGGCTCCAGCTACAGGTATAAATACAGAAGTTCCAAGTATGGAAAAGGGCCGGTGCCCTGCTGTTACTCCTACAGCCAGAGTCCTGTGACAGGTAACATTGCTTTTGGGAAGAGCATTGGAGCCACGCCGGACGGACGCAAGGCCGGACAGCCGGTGAATAATGGAATTTCCCCTGCCAATGGCTCGGAGAAAAAAGGCGCCACGGCCGCCTGCAATTCAGTCATGAAACTGCCCAGCATATGGTTCCAGAAAGGGGCGATATTCAACATGCGCCTGTCCAAAGGAGCGCTGGATACGGATGAGAATAAAGAGAAGGTAATTGCCATGATTAAGGTGCTGTTTGAAAACTACGGACAGCAGATCCAGTTTAATGTGGTGGATAACAAGGTGTTCAAGAAGGCAATGGAGCATCCGGATGAATATAAGGATTTGATGGTCAGAGTTTCGGGTTATAGTGCACTGTTTACATCGCTGTCCCCGGAGTGCCAGATGGATGTAATAAACAGGGCGGAGCTGGAATTATAGCTAAAGTACCGCAATGCGGTGTATGAGCCGGCGGATGACGAACAGGGGGAATCACAGACATGGGGGTTTGCAATGTATTTAATATAGAACGGTTCGCAACAGAGGATGGCCGCGGTATCCGCACCGTTATATTTTTAAAGGGCTGTTCCCTGCGTTGCAGATGGTGTGCAAACCCCGAATCCCAGAGAGCGGGGACCGAGGTTCTGGTTAAGACGAATGTCTGCATCAACTGTGCAAGATGCAGCGTTCTGTGTCCGGAAAAAGCCATAAGCTACATGGAAGGTTATGGCTTTATTACGGACCAGAGCAAGTGCAGGCAATGCGGTGTGTGCATCAGGGAGTGTTATGCGGACGCCAGGGAGATGATGGGGAGAAAATACAACGAGGAAGAGCTTCTGACTGAGATACTGAAGGACCGTCAATATTATGGGATGTCTGGCGGCGGCGTTACGTTCAGCGGAGGAGAACCGCTGTATTACAGTGAAATCATAGGAGCTGTCGGAGAGCAGATGCACCGGAGAGGTTATAATACCCTGGTTGAAACATGCGGGCATGTCCCCCAAAAGGCATTGGAAGACATAAACGGGCATGTTGACTCTATATATTATGACTTCAAACAGATCGCTCCTGATAAGCATAAGGAGCTTACGGGCGTGGACAATACCTTGATACTCAGTAACCTGGAATGGCTGTGCGGTCATTACAGAGGGGAACTGTCGGTCAGATATCCTTATATTCCGGGATGCAATGATGATGAGGCGTCCATCAATGGTTTTTTTGAGTACATAAAGAGTTTGGATCATATCTCTGAGATTGTATTTCTACCCTATCACAGGCTGGGGCTGCCGAAGTATCAGGGGTTAGGACGTGCATATGAGATGGGGAATATGCCGTCCCTTAAGAAAGCAGACTTGTTATTCCTGGTACAGCGGGCAGAAAAATACGGTCTGAAAATAAAAATTCAATAAGAGAGGGGCAGGGGTGTTGATGAAGCGGAATATGGTAGCGTTTGACTGCGGTAATTCATCATGCAGGGTTATTCTGGGGGTGTATGACGGAGAACAGATAACCACGGAGGTCATTTCCCAGATACCAAATTACATGGTCAGGGTACATCAGTATTTTTACTGGGATATACTGATGATTTACCAAAAACTGTTAGAGGGATTGAAAGAGGCGGTAAAGCGGGCCGGAACCATCCATTCAATCGGGATCTGTACATGGGGCGTGGATTTTGCGCTGTTTGACAATCAGGGACTTATGATTCAGAATCCATTGTCATACAGGAACAGCATAGGGGCAGAGGTTCTGGAACAGATGTCAGATGAGCAGAGAACATATCTGTTCAGGCAGACGGGTATCCTTTGCGATAAAATTAATTCGGTTAATATGATTAAGGGAATGATGGAAAAAATGCAGTCCATGTTTTCCCATGGACATAAGCTTCTCATGATTCCGGATATCTTAAACTATCTCTTTACAGGCTGTATGGTGAATGAGCCCAGCGAATTGTCAACGACCCAGCTGATGGATGCCAGAAAAAGGGAACTCAGTGAAGAAGCATTGAAAACAATGGAAATACCCTCCGGCCTGTTTGCGCCTATTGGGAGACACGGTACTGCCATTGGCATGCTTCACTCCAATGTAAAGGAAATTCTGGGCATATCGTATGATGTACCGGTTATTTGCGTGCCATCCCATGATACGGCTGCCGCGGTCCTGGCCATTCCGGCAGAGGAGGAAGAATTTTTGTTTGTCAGCACAGGGACCTGGGCGCTTATCGGCATGGAGTTAGAGGAGCCAATCGTGAACGAAGAGGTGAGAAAAAGATGCCTGACCAACGAGATAGGGGCATTTGATAAAATCACCCTGCTGCGCAACAGTGCGGGTATGTTCATTATCCAACGCATTAAGGAGGAATATGAAGGGGAACATGGGGCCATAGGCTGGGAGGAGCTTAACAGCCTTGGAGACTGCCAAGAGGGGGCGGCTCCGCTGTTTCCTGTCAACGATTCCAGATTTTTCAATCCCGTACATATGTCTGATGAGATATGGAATTATCTTGTTAAGACCGGTCAGGCTTCCGGAGAAAAAGACTGGGGTACAATCATATGCAGTTTTCAAAACTCCATGGCGCTGAGCTTTGCCTCGGTGATACAGGGTCTGGAGGAAATCAGCGGAAAGAAAAAAGACACTGTCTATATGGTAGGCGGCGGCTCGCGGAATGTGAGGCTGTGTCAGATGACAGCAGATGCAACAGGCAAGAAGGTAGTGACAGGGGGCAAGGAGAGTACGTCCCTGGGAAATCTGGGCGCACAGCTTAAGTACTTTAAGCCTGAGATGACAGTGGGGGAAATCAGGCGCCTATTGGGAACAGGCATTGAGAGTGCGGCTTATTGCTGTGGCAAAGATTCCGGCGAGGCATTGAAACGGTATCAAAAACTAGAAGGGTAAGGGGGCCTGTCCATGGACGGATGTATATTGAGGATGTGCGGGATTAACAAAAGTTTTTTTGGTGTTCCTGTACTGAAAAATGCGCAGCTTGAGGTGCTTCCCGGTGAGGTTCACGTTCTTTTGGGAGAAAATGGAGCGGGTAAATCCACGTTAATTAAAATTCTGTCCGGTGCATACGGACGGGAAGGCGGGGACATACAGCTTGACGGCAGGGAGCTGGCGCCTATGACGCCGAAGGAGGCTTTGGACGCCGGTATCAGCGTGATTTACCAGGAATTTAATCTTGTACCGGATTTGCCTGTATATGAAAATATATTCATTGGAAAGGAATACGGCCAGGGGCTTCTTGTGGACCATAAGCGTGCCATAAAAGAGGCAGAGGGGTACATGAAGCGGGTCGGTCTGGAGGTAAGTCCCAAGACACTGGTCCGTGAGCTGAGTGTGGCCCAGAAACAGCTGGTTGAGATAGCCAAGGCCATATCCAATCATGTAAAGGTCCTGGTTCTGGATGAACCCACAGCGGCCATTACGGATAAAGAGACAAACATGCTTTTTGGAATTATCCGTGAACTTCAAAAAGAAAAAATCGGAATTGTATACATTTCCCACCGCATGAGCGAGTTGTTCGAGATTGGAGACAGGTGTACGGTCATGCGTGACGGTGAGTATATAGGAACCGTAAAATTGTCCGAAACCACAGAGGACCAGCTGACAAAGATGATGGTGGGACGCACAGTCAGCTTTGAAAAGATTGCCAATGAAGCAGTTGACATGAATCAGGTTGTATTAAAGGTTGAGAAGCTGAGATACAAGGAGTTTTTAAAGGACATATCATTTGAGCTGCACAAGGGCGAAATACTGGGATTTGCCGGATTAGTGGGAGCGGGCAGGACAGAAGTGGCAAAATGCATGATAGGAGCTTACAGAAAAGATGGGGGAACTGTTACGTATAAGGGTGAAACATTGTCCAACAGCCTGTCCAGGAATATTGAAAAGGGAATCGTCTATCTGAGCGAGGACAGGAAGGATGAGGGACTTGTGCTCATGCACTCTGTCATGGATAATATAGCGTTGCCTAACTTAAAACAGCTTGCCAAACCGTTTATCCGCAAAAAGGAGATGGCGGATCGCGCAAAGGATTACATCAAAAGCCTGCGGATTAAAACCCATACACATCTTACGGAAGCCAAGAACCTGTCCGGAGGAAACCAGCAGAAGGTGGTTATTGCAAAGTGGCTGTATTCCAATGCGGATGTATATATATTTGACGAACCCACAAGGGGAATTGATGTAGGGGCGCGTGACGAAATATACAATATTATGTATGACCTGGTCAATCAGGGGGCCTCTATCATAATGATATCCTCCGACCTTGTGGAAGTACTTAAGATGTGCGACCGGGTTGCGGTTATGAGGGAAGGCGTCCTGGAGGCTATATTGGACAACAGCCCGGATTTGACGCAGGAAACCATATTAAAATATGCGATGCAGGGAGGATTATAGGTATGGAGAGCTACAAAGAGGGTGTTAAGGCAAAACTGCCGGCCTTGACTTTATATCTGGGACTGGTTGTTATTTTTATTGTATTTGCTGTAATCTGCAGCATGATGGGAAAGAATTTTCTGACCCTTAATAACATGTTCAATATCATTACCCAGGCCAGCATTATTTCCATCATTGCAATCGGCGCCTCCCTTGTCATTGTCACAGGCGGTATTGATTTGAGCGTTGGGTCTATTGTGGGATTTGTGGGTATATTTGGAGGACTGATTCTGAAGGCTGGTATGCCCTTGATTGCCATGGGGATTTTGTGTATCGCGGCCGGCGCTGCCTTTGGCCTGGTCAATGGCTGTCTGGTCAGCTACGGAAAGGTACCGCCCTTCATTGTGACGCTGGGAGCCATGCAGATCGCCAGGGGATTGGCGCTTCTGATTAACGGAGGACAGCCCATATCCAGCTTTCCTAAGGGGCTGGGCAGTCTGATGGCTTCAAAGGTGCTGGGGACGGTTCCTGTCTCCGTCATTTATGTATTTGTGTTCTACGCAGTGATTATTTTTGTCATGGCATATACAAAGTTCGGCAGGCACGTCTATGCCGCAGGCGGCAATATCTGCGCCGCCAGGCTTTCAGGAATCAATGTAAACAAAACCGTGCTTATGGTATATGTTTTAAGCGGCATATTTGCAGCCATTGGAGGCATCATGCTTTTGTCACGCCTTACATATGCAGACCCGAATGCCGGATCTGGTTATGAGATGAATGCCATCGCTTCCGCGGTTATCGGAGGAATCTCTTTATCAGGCGGAAAGGGGAAGATCGGAAATACACTGGTGGGAGCCATTATTCTCAGTACTCTGACCTGCGGACTCCAGATCATGAATGTTGCCACTTATTACCAGACCATTGTCACAGGCATTGTCATTATAGCCGCGGTGTTTGCGGATAAGAAGAAAGAACGCCAGAGTGAGTAGGAAAGCTAAATACATTAAGTATTTGCAAATAAAGGAGGAAATTGATTATGAAGCGAAACATGACGGCAGCAGTGATGGCATTGGCAATGAGCACGGTTATGTCGGCGGCGGTACTTAGCGGATGCGGAAGTACCCCGAAGGAGACTGTGCCGGAGACGGCCAAGGAACAGCAGACAGATGCCCAGACCGCGGATACAACTGGGGAAAGCGGGAAGGACGAAGAAAGCAGCGCAGAAGCGGCATCGGGTAACTATGGAGATAAGACCATTGGATTTGTGGGGATGACTTTAAACAACGAATACCATATTACCCTGGCTAACGGCGCTAAAGTAGAAGCAGAGGCAAAGGGGGTCAAGATTGAGGTCCAGGCCGGAGACCAGCATGCCAGCGCTGATGCGCAGCTTGGCATTATTGAGAATATGATTGCCAACAAGGTGGACGGAATCCTGCTGGTTCCCAGTTCTTCCGACGGTTTGGAATCCGCCCTTACAAAATGTAAGGAAGCAGGCATTCCTATCATCAATCTGGATACAAAGCTGACGGATGAGAGCCTTGCCAATGTAGGCCTGGATATTCCGTTTTACGGAACCAACAATTATGAAGGCGCCAAACTGGCAGGCGAATATGTGGCGAAAAACTTTGAGAAGGGAACAAAGACAGCCATACTCAAAGGGATTGAAGGACAGACCAATGCAGCGGACCGTTACAATGGATTCATAGAAGGCGCCGGGGACACGGTAACTGTTGTGGCTGAACAGACGGCAAACTGGGAAGTGGACCAGGGATATACAGCTGCCCAGAACATCATAAGCGCTAATCCGGATGTTGAACTTTTCTTCTGCTGCAACGACAATATGGGTATCGGAGCCTTAAGAGCTATCAAGGAAGCAAATATGCAGGAACAGATTCAGATTATCGGATTTGATGCGGTAAGCGAAGCCCTGAACCTGGTGGAAAACGGAGAGTTTCTGGCAACTGTGGCACAGTATCCGGCTGAAATGGGAAAATTGGGCGTGGACAATATGCTGAAAATATTTGACGGCGGTGAGGCGGAATCCTATATTGACACCGGAACGGAAGTTATTACAAAGGACAATGTAGGAGAGTTCAAGGATTACTTAAAGACTTTTGAGTAGGAACAGGGCTGGAGTTTTGAGACGGATTTTTCATATGGGATTCAAACATACTTCAGGCCATAAAAAATTAGGGCTGCCTGCCGGCAGCAGAATGAGAGGCAGAAATGGACTTTAAAAAATGCATTGTAGAGAGCGGTAAAAAGCTGGAGAATTCAGGTCTTACTGTAGAAACGTGGGGAAATATCAGTATCCGCGATCCTGAGACCGGACTGGTATACTTAACGCCCAGCGCCATGAAATACAGTACCATTGTGGAAGACGATGTAGTGGTCTGCAGGCTGGATGGAACAATCGTGGAGGGTCACAGAAAACCAACTATTGAGACAGGGCTGCACCTGGCTATATACAGAAACAGAGAAGAGGTAAACGCAGTCATCCATACCCATCCTATGTATTCCATGGTATACGCTACGCAGGGAAAGGATATTCCCCTGATAATAGATGAGGCGGCCCAGGCCATGGGAGATACCTGTAAATGTACACAGTATGCACTGCCTGGTTCTGAGGAACTGGCAGACCAATGTGAAAAGGCGTTGGGAAAGGAAGCCAACTCCTGCCTTCTGCATTCCCACGGAGCAGTCTGTGTGGGTGAGAATATGGACGCAGCGTTTAAGGTAGCAACAGTCCTGGAAGCAACAGCCAGAATTCTTTACATGATTGAAGCCACGGGCGGAAAACCGGCAGGGATATCACCTGAAAATGTAGCGGTGATGAAGGATTTTGCCAAAAATCATTATGGCCAGGGGAAATAGCGGGTTATAAGAGAGAATCAGAACATAAAAGGCAGCAGTGTATTGCGCTGCTGCCTTTTGTTTTGCCGTGGATATAAGGTAAACAAAACAAAAAAAGCCTCTTCAAGGCTTTTTCTCATTTTACAGAGCAGGTGATGGGAATCGAACCCACGTATCTAGCTTGGAAGGCTAGTGTTCTACCATTGAACTACACCTGCGTAATGACCGCTTCGCTATGTGGTCAGTGCCCAAAGTCGGAATCGAACCAACGACACGAGGATTTTCAGTCCTCTGCTCTACCAACTGAGCTATCTGGGCATTTGTCTATGGGAACAATCAGGAATCATCAGTAATTATCCTTACAAGCTCTGTTCCATCAGCGACATCAACAATTTTACAAGATTTCTCCAATATTGTCAAGATGAAATTTGAGTAAAATAACCTTAATTCGCCGTAATTTGTTTTTGTCATACCCACAGATATAAAAATCCGCCTTCATTCCTGCGTATTTGAGTAAACAAAAAGACATGGACAGTCTGCCATGTCTTTAAGAATATCCTGTTACACATACTCCTTACGCCCGCTGGCATCCGCAATGCCTTCCTCTTCCCTGTATTTGGCAACGGTCCGGCGGGAGATGGATATGCCGCGTTCTGCCAGCTTTTCACCCAGAAGGCGGTCGCTGTAAGGCTTCTTTTTGTTTTCTTCCTCTATGATTTCCCGAAGCACACGCTTGATATCCGCGGCAGTCACGGACTGGGTACCGCTTTCGCTGCTGCTGCTTTCCTGGACAGCCACACTGCGCGAGAAGAAAAAGTTCATGGGGTATACCCCCCAGGAGCACTGAAGGTATTTCTTGCTGACAGCTCTGCTGACTGTGGATTCGTGGATGTCCAGTTCCTGGGCGATATCTGCCAGCCTTAAGGGATTCAGGTGGGCAGGTCCGAAGGTGAAGAACTCCTCCTGGTGTTCAAGGATGGCCCGAGATACCTGCATCAGCGTCTTTCCGCGCTGGGTTACACACTGTTTGACCCACTCGGCCTGCCGGATTTTATTGCCCAGATACTCCTTGAGTTCAGAGGATTCAGGATTCTGGTTCATCTGACGGTAGTAGCTGTTAAGCTCAATGGTGGGATACATGGATTCATTCAGCAGGATGTCAAAATGGTCCTTGAACTTTACAATGGTCACATCCGGGATGATGTAGCGGAGCTGGTCCCTGCTGCTGAAGGATACACCCGGTTTGGGATTCAGGGATTTAATAATCTGACAGTAACCCGCAGTTTCAGTGGGAGAGAGGCGCAGCTTCCTGGCAATGGCCGGAATCTGGTTTTTGGCAACCATTTCCAGACAGTTGTCAATGATGGATTCCAGTACCGGGGTCAGTATGTCCCTGCGTTCCAGCTGCAGTTTCAGGCATTCCTCCAGTGTACGTGCGCAGACGCCGGATGGGTCCAGGGCCTGGAGATCAGACAGGAGATCTTCCACTATCTCAGTATCGGTCCCAAAGTAGGAGGCAATTGTCTCTGTGCTCTCTTCCAGGTAGCCCTTATTGTCAAGACATTCCAGCATGAACTTGATGATTTCCGTTTCCTGGTCCGTGAAGTTTTCCGTGATGAGCTGGGACCACAGATAGTCCTGAAGAGTCTCGCCGTCGTCCGTGTTAATGTTCCAGCTGGATTTAAAGTCGTAGTCATCATCATTATTCTGGCGCTGGTACAGATAGTAATTCTCCTCATTGAAAGAATTAAGCCATTCCTGCTGTTCAATGGACTCGCGCTGCTCTTCAGCAGTGGGGGGCTCCACAATGTCGATTACCGGGTTTTCCAATGCCAGTTCATTGATATAAGTATTCAGCTCCTGGGAGGTCATCTGAAGAATCTCAGCTGACTGAATCATCCGCTGTGACAAAGTCTGGGTTTGCTTTACCTGTAATTTTAGGTCCATAACACTTCCTTCTTTCGTGATATCTCATAATGCATCAGAGCGTGTTTAAAAATTGTGTTCCGCCAGATGGCGGGCAGGCGGTTTCAAACAGGCTCCGGAGAGGTGATGATTGCGCCGGGCAGTATGAGGCAGAAACATGTTTCCGGTCTGCCCTGGAAAATTTTAATGAAATAATTATAACACAGATGGCCTTTTGGTACAATGATGCACTTGGACATTTAAAGAGGCGGAAAGAAAGCTTCTGCGTGTAATCAGAAGCTAAGTGCACCCGTGCAGCTGGCTCCGCAAATCAGCCTTTAAAATCCTGTGGAGGCATGTTATAATATCGCCATGGTCCAGACCGCGGGGAAATGGCTGGGATCAGGCAGATGCCGGCGTCCTGTAATGCATTTTCAGGCACCCTGCGGACGGAAGAATGAATTCAGGAAGGAAAATATTTCATGTTATTTAGTTCCATGATATTTTTATGGCTGTTCCTGCCCTTTGTGCTGGTCGTGAATCTGTTGCTGCCCATCCGGCTAAGCAACTTCTTTCTGCTGGCAATGAGTTTTATTTTCTATGCATGGGGAGAGCAGGAGTATATATGGCTTCTCCTTTTGTCCCTGGCTGTGAATTATGCAGGTGCTTTGGGCATAGAGGCTGTGCGGGGCAGCAGGCCGGCGGCTGGGGAAGCTGCTGGAGCGGCAGGGGTTACGGAAGGGACTGCCGTCAGTACAGACAGCCAGACGGCTTCCGGTGCCGGCAAGCACACTCTCTTTACCCCGGATAAGCTGCTCCTTGTGCTGCTGGTGGCTGTGAACCTGGGTTTTTTAGGGTATTTTAAATACTTTGATTTCCTGACCGGCCTGGTCAATAAGCTGGCGGGGGGCACCGTGGCGGAGCCAAAGAACCTGCTGCTGCCGGTGGGTATCTCATTTTACACATTTCAGATGATATCGTATGTGGCGGATGTGTACCGGGGGACCACAGGGGCCGAGAGGAACCTGCTGAACCTGGGACTTTACATGTCCTTTTTTCCTAAGATGATACAGGGACCCATCGAGCGCTATCAGGGTATGGGTGCGTGCATCAGAAACCGCCATGTGACGCCGGAACTGTTTGCATGCGGAGCAAGGCGCTTTATCTACGGACTGGGAAAAAAGGTTATACTTGCCAACCAGTTCGGAAGCGTGGTGGACAAGGTTCTGGCCAATCCCATGGACCAGATCAGCGGAGGTTTGGGATGGTATGTGGGAATCCTGTATACACTGCAGATTTATTTTGATTTTTCCGGTTATTCCGATATGGCGGTGGGCCTTGGTAAAATGCTGGGCTTTGAGCTGACGGAGAACTTTAATTATCCATATCTGGCCAGGTCCGTGGGAGAGTTCTGGCGCAGATGGCATATATCTCTCTCCAGCTGGTTCAAGGACTACCTTTACATTCCTCTTGGCGGAAGCAGGAAGGGGACATTTGTTACCTGCCGTAATCTGATGATCGTATTTATCTGTACCGGATTCTGGCATGGCGCGGGCCTGTCCTTTATTGCGTGGGGAATGTATTACGGCTGCCTGCAGGTGGCGGAACGGCTGTTTTTAAAGCGGCGGCTGGAGTGTCTGCCAGCGGCGGTCAGTTATATTTATATGTTTTTTGTTACCGTGGTGGGATGGACCATGTTCCGTGCGGATTCGTTGACCCGGGGACTTATGCTGCTTAAGCAGATGTTTCTTCTGCGCCCGGGGATTTATGATACGGCCATGTATATGAGCCATAAGACCATAGTCTATATGGTGATAGGGATTGTGCTGTGCGGTCCGTTTCAGGCCCTGGTTCCCTGTTTTAAGAAACATATGCAGGACGGCAGAAGCATTTACCTGTCTGAAAGCCTGGGACTTATACTGCTGTTTGCATACTCGATTGTGATGGCTGTGGGCAGCACTTATAATCCGTTTATCTATTTCCGGTTTTAGAGAGGAGGCAGCAGGTGAGACAACGCATAAAAGCATATATATTTGCAGGCATGTTCCTGGGGATGATGATACTGCCCGGACTCCTGTTCATACCTCTTAAGGATTATGTGGACACGGAGAATTACGAGAACCGGGTTTACCAGGAAAAGCCGGTTCTTAATTTCAGGAATCTTTCTGCAGCGGACCTTAAATCCTATCCGGGGCAGTATGACGCCTACTTTAATGACCATCTGGCCTTTAAGAATCCCATTGTGGCCTTTGGAAAACTGGCGGACATTCATGTGTTTGGGGAAGTCACGTCCGATGCCGTTCTTATGGGAAAGGACGGATGGATGTTCTATAAGCTGAAAGGGGAAATGGAGGACAGCATTGCGGACTACCAGGGAACCAATCATTACAGTGTTGATGAGATGGAACGGTTTGGGGCGCTGCTTAAGCAGGCGGAGGAAAATCTGGCCTCCAGAGGGATAAAGCTGGTTTTCTATATGGTTCCCAACAAGGAGCAGGTATACAGTGAGTTTATGCCCTCATCCGTGAAGGTGGTTCAGGAACAGTCCAAGGCGGATTTGCTGTACGAATATCTGAAAGAGAATACGGACTGTGATGTGTACTACCCCCTGGATGAGTTCAGAAAGGCCAAGGATGACTGGTGCCAGATATACAGGAAGTATGATACCCATTGGAATGATATGGGGGCATTTATGGCATCCCAGATGGTGATACAGGACATAGACGGGGAGCCGTTCGGACCGGAGTCATACCGCTCTTATGATATTGAAAACAGAGGAACCTTCAGCGGGGACCTGGCAACCATGCTGAATCTTCAGAAGTATTATGACGATGACCCATTCCTCAAAGTGTCAGGCTACAGGGAGGATGTGTCCTTTGAAATGGATTACCAGAATGAACATGAGACCATCACCCACTACTCCTCAGACGCAGAGGGGAAAGCAGAAAGAATCCTTATTTGCAGAGATTCCTTCGGGGTACACATGGCTGAGTACTTTGCCAGGAACTACCCGGATGTGACGCTGATGGATTACCGGACAGAGGACTGCGGGGCGGCGGCCCTTGAGATTCAGCCGGACGCAGTGGTGATTGAGGTGGCAGAACGGTATACGGATTACATGTTCGGACTGCTGGAACGTCTGGGTACCATCGGAAGCGGGGATGGGATTCTGAAAGAGGAAACCGCGGACTGAAACAGGCGGAATGAAAAATACGGCAGCGAATCGGATGAGTGTTCACCGGATTTCGCTGCCGCTGTTTTATATTAGATTTGATTTTAATCGCTGTATAAGACATGGGAAAAAACGCTGTTCCACGAGAACATTGTGCCGAAGCCTACCCGGCCAGAAATCCTTTTCCGATGATTTCGCTGGAGTTGGATATCAGCATGAAGGCCGTGGGCTCAATGGTGCGGATATAGTTGCGCAGCTTTAATGCCTGGCTGCGTTTCATGGTGGTCATGATTACGGTCTTTTCATGATGGGTAAAGGCTCCCTGCGCATGGTATACCGTGGCGCTGCGGTGCAGCGTGTTGATGATATAGTCGCAAATCGGATCCGGGTCGTCACAGATAATATTAAAGCATTTGCACAGATTCAGATTCTCAATCACATCGTCGATGACCAGGGATTTGGCCGCCAGGCCGATGGTGGAGAACAGTCCTGTCTCAGGCCCGAAGATGAAGAATGAGGAGGCCACGGCCGCCACATCCACCAGCATGAGAACGGTTCCTATGTTAAGGCTGGTATATTTCTTAAGTATCATGGCGATGATATCTGTACCGCCGCTGGAAGCGCCCAGATTAAAGAGAATGGCTGTGCCCACTGCCGGCAGGAAGATGGCGAACAGCAGCTCCAGCAAAGGCTCTGTTGTCAGCGGCCTGCTTAAAGGACAGACACGTTCCAGCAGGGACAGGCTGATGGACATGACCATACTTGCATAAACGGTCTTTATTCCAAAACCCTTACCCAGGAAAATGAACCCTAAAACCAGCAGTGAGGTGTTCACAATAAATGTGAAATCACTGGCAGACCAACGGCTGATTTCGCTTACTACAGTGGAAAAGCCTGTGACGCCTCCGAATGCAAAATGATTGGGGAACTTGAAAAAGTAGATTCCAACCACCATAATCCAGATGCTTACTGTAATGATGCCATATTCGGCGGCAGTGCGCCAAAATGGACTTTTGATATCGCTCATAATCCCTGCTTCCCTTACCTGATCCGGATGACGGATATGCGGGAAGTTTACCCCCTTTGCGGCATGAATGCCACGTATTCATTGTTGTTCCAACCATATAATAGGATGAAACGACTACAAGTGCAATCACATTTTTTGTTGAAACAGCCACAAGTATATAACTGTAGCCGGGAAAGTGTTGTGAATAAAGGAGAATACAGTATTTGGGGTATATGTGGTGCAAAAACAGCTTGTAACCACTATATATATGGTTTATAATGGTGAGCGTGACATCTGGAAATGGTATGCATGGATGTCAGGAATTAGATAAGGACAGGAACCGGCAGGAGAAAAGTAAGAGGAAGCCGGAGAAAATGAGATAAGGTGAGATAAGGAGAGCAAAAGGACATCATGGCGGATACGAAAGTAGAGATAGATTTAGACTATAAAGGGCTGGAACAATGTCTGGAAGAAATAGGAAGGGATTTTCAGGGGGAGGGATATGGACTGGATCGTCTGCTTGAGAGATACCGCTCCTTCCGCAAGCCGGGAATGGGGCCGGCTGAGGGAATGGAAGCCCTGATTCGGTCCGCGGCGGAACTGACTTCCAAGGAAACACCCCTGTGGGAATTTGCAGCGGCCAGGCTGCGGTACTGCGGTTTTGCCTGTGAGGTGGAGGAACAGCTTAAAGGACTGGGAATTAAGGGACTGTATGAAAAGATTTCATATCTGACGGAACAGGGGTTATATGGTGATTATATCCTGAAGCATTACAGCCGGGAGGAGATAGAAGAGGCGGAAGGATTTCTTGATGATGAGAGAAATAAGCTCTTTACCTATGCGGGACTGGATTTGCTGCTTAAGCGGTATGTGATCCAGGACCACAGCCATCATCCGTTAGAGACGCCCCAGGAAATGTATCTGGGCATTTCCCTGCACCTGGCCATGAAGGAAAGTAAGGATTGCAGGATGCAATGGGTGCGCCGGTTTTATGATATGCTCAGCCGTATGCAGGTTACCATGGCCACCCCAACCCTGTCCAATGCCAGGAAACCGTACCATCAGCTTTCCAGTTGTTTTATTGACACTGTGCCGGATAGCCTGGAAGGAATTTACAGAAGCGTGGACAACTTTGCACAGGTCAGTAAATTTGGCGGGGGCATGGGCTTGTATTTCGGAAAGGTCAGGGCAACGGGAAGCAGGATTCGGGGATTTGAGGGGGCTGCCGGAGGCGTGATCCGCTGGATTAAGCTGGTGAACGATACGGCTGTGGCAGTGGACCAGCTGGGGATGCGCCAGGGCGCTGCCGCGGTTTATCTGGACGCCTGGCACAAGGATCTGCCGGAGTTTCTTCAGCTTCGTACTAATAACGGGGATGACCGTATGAAGGCCCACGACATTTTCCCGGCCGTGTGTTTTCCTGATTTATTCTGGAAGATGGCTGAGGAGAATCTGGACCAGGACTGGCATCTGATGTGCCCTCATGAGATCCGGACCGTCAAGGGATACTGCCTGGAGGACTGCTATGGGGAGCTGTGGGAGGAACGGTATCTGGACTGCGTGGGAGATGACAGGATATCCAAGCGCACTGTGTTGTTAAAGGATGTGGTACGCCTGATTATCAAGTCCGCGGTGGAGACAGGCACACCATTTATCTTTAACCGGGATACGGTAAACCGGGCCAACCCCAACAGCCACCGGGGCATTATATACTGTTCCAACCTGTGCACCGAGATTGCCCAGAACATGTCTCCCATAGAAAGTGTGTCAACTCAGGTGCTGGAGGTTAATGGGGAGACCGCGGTGGTCCAGACCACACGGCCGGGAGATTTTGTTGTCTGTAATCTGGCCAGCCTCTGTCTGGGGGCGATTGATGTGGATGATCCGGATGAAGTGGAGTATATTGCCGCCAGTGCTGTGAGGGCATTGGATAATGTAATTGACCTGAATTTTTATCCCCTGGCCTACGCCGGAATTACCAATCAGAATTACAGAGGAATCGGTCTGGGAGTCAGCGGTTACCATCATATGCTGGCAAAGCACGGCATACGGTGGGAGAGCGAGGAACATCTGGTCTTTGCGGACCAGGTGTTTGAGCGGATTCATTACGCGGCTGTCAGGGCCAGCGCCAATCTGGCGGCTGAGAAGGGATGCTACCGGTATTTTGAGGGAAGCGAATGGCAGACAGGGGCATACTTTGAGAAGCGGGGGCTTGTGAGCAGGGAATGGAAAGAGCTGGCAGAACAGGTGGCAGAGCACGGAATGCGCAATGCCTATCTCCTGGCTGTGGCGCCTACCAGCAGCACCAGCATACTCTCCGGTACAACGGCAGGCCTGGATCCTGTGATGAAGCGGTTTTATCTGGAAGAGAAAAAGAACGCCATCCTTCCCAGGGTGGCCCCGGATCTGACACCCAGGACCTTCTGGCTGTATAAAAGCGGATACACCATGGACCAGACCTGGACGGTGCGGGCCGCAGGTGTGCGCCAGAGGCATATTGACCAGGCCCAGAGCGTGAATCTGTACATTACCAACGATTATACCATGCGGCAGCTGCTGAACCTCTATATACTGGCCTGGGAGAGCGGCGTAAAGACCCTCTACTATGTGCGCAGCAAGTCTTTGGAGGTGGAGGAGTGCGAGAGCTGTTCCAGTTAAGCTGCTGTTGAAAGGTATAGAAAGGCATGTAAGAAAGGATTTTTGATATGAGTATATTGTCAGCCAAGCCCCTGTTTAACCCTCAGGGCGATACGGATAAGAACAGCCGGAGGATGATAGGCGGAAATACCACCAATCTCAACGACTTTAATAATATGAAATACACCTGGGCCAGCAGCTGGTACCGCCAGGCCATGAATAATTTCTGGATTCCGGAGGAAATCAACCTCAGCGCGGATTTAAAGGATTATAAGAACCTGACGGCTGCGGAGCGGACTGCCTATGATAAGATACTGAGCTTTCTGGTGTTCTTAGATTCCATCCAGACAGCAAACCTGCCCTGTATTGCCCAGTATATCACAGCCAATGAGGTGAATCTGTGCCTTACCATACAGGGATTTCAGGAGGCGGTGCACAGCCAGAGCTACAGCTATATGCTGGATTCCATCTGCAGTCCGGTGGAGCGGGACAGAATATTGTACCAGTGGAAGGAGGATGAACACCTTCTGCGCCGCAATACATTTATAGGAAATCTGTATAATGAATTCCAGGAGAAGAAGGATGATGTGACCCTTCTCAGGGTCATCATGGCCAACTATATCCTGGAGGGCATTTATTTTTACAGCGGGTTCATGTTTTTTTATAACCTGGGAAGGGGCGGCAAGATGCCCGGAAGCGTCCAGGAAATCCGGTATATCAACCGGGATGAGAATACCCATTTGTGGTTATTCCGCAGCATGATTGCCGAACTCAGGAAAGAGGAACCGCAGTTATTCACGCCTAAGATGGTAGATATGCTCAGGTCCATGCTGGAGGAGGGCGTGGCCCAGGAAATCCAGTGGGGATGCTATGTGATTGGCGATGATGTTCCGGGTCTGACCAGAGAGATGGTTACGGACTACATACGGTATCTGGGAAACCTGCGCTGGAGCGGGCTGGGCTTCGGCACCTTGTACGAGGGGTATGACGAGGAGCCGCAGTCCATGAAATGGGTGAACCAGTATTCCAATGCAAATATGGTGAAAACAGACTTTTTTGAGGCAAAGAGCACGGCTTATGCAAAAAGCGCTGCCATTGTTGATGATTTATAGATAAGGGGGTATAATGGGGCAGGGATACCGGCATGGGAAGCAGTGTCAGATGCAGTGTCAGACGCAGGAACAGATGCAGGAGCAGACGCCTGGTATCCGATTATATGATTGACAGGAGGAGCGATAACGTGACAGCAGAAGAGGGGGACCGCAGGACCTGGGAGCTGACAGGACAGCTGGTACAGATTGACAGTTCTGATCCGGGAGCCTATGAGGGCCAAATTGAACAGTGGATATATGAATGGTTTACAAAAGAGATAGAGGAAAAGGCAGGAGCGCTTAAGAACCAAATTGAACTGGTCCAAAGAGAAGTGATGCCGGGCCGTTTTAATCTTATGGCCCGCATACCGGGAAGAGAACAAGCTCCGGCGCCTGCCCTTGTGTACATATGCCATATGGATACGGTGATGCTGGGGGAGGGATGGGAGGAAGAGACTCCTGCCCTGGGAGCAGTGGTAAAGGAAGGCCGCCTGTACGGAAGAGGTGCCTGTGACATGAAGTCAGGCCTGGCCTGCGCCATGTCTGCATTTTCAGATATGGTGGAATTGACCGGAAGCACAGGGGAGCTTCCGGCGCGTCCCTTTGTATTCATAGGAACCGTGGATGAGGAAGATTTTATGCGGGGAGTGGAAAGCGCTATCCGCGACGGCTGGGTAGGCAGGGAAGACTGGATACTGGATACGGAACCAACGGACGGCCAGATTCAGGTAGCCCATAAGGGCCGGACCTGGTTTGAACTGACCATACAGGGAATCACGGCCCATGCCAGTAATCCATGGAAGGGCGCTGATGCCATTGCCGCCATGGCAGAGGCAGTCAGCCATATCCGGAAGGCCATCGGCAGCTGTCCGTCCCATGAGGACCTGGGCATGTCTACGGTAACCTTTGGGCAGATAACAGGGGGATACCGTCCCTATGTTGTGCCGGATTCCTGTAAGGTATGGATTGACATGCGTCTGGTGCCGCCTACGGATACAGCGGCAGCGAAGAATATAGTAGAGGAAGCTGTAAAGGCGGCAGAAGCTGAGATTGCAGGGGTCAGGGGCAGTTACCTCATTACGGGTGACCGTCCTTATGTGGAAAAGGACAGCAGTTCCCGGCTTCTGGCCAGCCTTAAGTCTGTCTGCGACCGTGTGACGGGAGAGGACACACCTGTCGGTTCTTTTAACGGCTATACGGATACGGCGGTTATCGCAGGAACCCTGGGCAACTGCAACTGCATGTCTTATGGTCCCGGCAGCCTGGAACTGGCCCATAAGCCCAATGAGTATGTGCCCTATGAGGATGTGTGCCGCTGCAGGCGTGTTCTGACTGAGCTGGCACGGCAGGAGACATTCTTTCCCTTTGCCTTTTAAAGTCAAATGTGCTATAGTGTAACCAGTTTAAATTAAAGGAGAAGCTAAGGATGAAAAATACTGCATTGGTAATCATGGCTGCCGGTATCGGAAGCCGCTTTGGAGGCGGCATCAAGCAGCTGGAGCCCGTGGGACCCAACGGCGAGATTATCATGGATTATTCAATCCACGATGCCATGGAAGCGGGATTTAATAAGGTAATATTCATTATCAGGAGAGATCTTGAAAAAGATTTTAAGGAAATCATAGGACACAGAATAGAGAAACTCCTTCCGGTGGAGTACGCATACCAGGAACTGGAGGACCTTCCAGCCGGTTATGAAGTGACGCCCGAGAGGACCAAACCATGGGGTACAGGCCAGGCAGTCCTTTCCGTGAAGGGTATGGTAGACGGACCGTTCCTTGTGATTAATGCAGATGATTATTACGGACGGGAAGGATTTCGCAGGATTCACGAATACATGGCAGAGCATATGGACTCACAGTCTGAGATCTATGATATCTGCATGGGAGGTTTTGTGCTGTCCAACACCCTCAGCGATAACGGTACAGTGACCAGAGGCGTGTGCCAGGTAGATGAGGAAGGTTATCTGACAAACGTGACAGAGACTTATAATATCCAGATGAAGGAAGATGGGCTCCATGCCACGGATGAGAGCGGCGCGCCTGTAACCATCAGCCCGTCCCAGCCGGTTTCCATGAATATGTGGGGGCTTCCGGCCAGCTTTGTCCAGGAGCTGGAGAAGGGATTCCCGGTATTTTTGGACAATCTGAAAGAGGGTGATATTAAATCAGAATACCTTCTTCCTAAAATCATAGACAATCTGGTACAGAATAAGAAGGCGAGAGTGACCGTCCTTGACACCCCGGATAAATGGTTTGGCGTTACCTACAGGGAAGATAAACAGGCCGTGGCGGACGCCATCAGAGGGCTGATCCAATCAGGGGTATATAAGGAGAAGCTGTTTTAATAAGAGGATACTACAGACTGAAGACATAAGCAGTATATAATAAAAAACTGCCCGGCCGGAACTGCCCCAAAGGTTCTGGCCCGGCCATGATATGGCAGACAGGCAGACAGGGACATGCGGATACTGTCAATCCGTGTGTCCTTTTTTCATGCATAATTTCAAATACCCAAGCCTATACTATAAAAACAGCCCACTTAAGCCGGGCGATGATTATAACATGTTTGGGTGGACAACTTAGCTATGAAATTATGGAAAACATTTAACGTACAAAAACGGGAAGACATATCTTATTATAATACATCAGAAGGTTTTGAAACAGAGGGCTTTGCCATGCACCTGGACCGGCTTATCAGAGAGGAGATGGCAGCCAAGGGAAAGGACGGAATCATGTTCCTGTGTATCGGCACAGACCGGTCTACCGGAGACAGCCTGGGCCCTCTGGTGGGACATATGCTCCGCAGCCGGCGGCTTAAGGGAGCCGCGGTCATCGGAACACTTGACAAGCCGGTCCATGCCATGAATCTGGATTTGTACGCCAGGTATATACGGCTTCACTATCCGGACTATGTGGTGGTTGCCATTGATGCTTCGGTGGGAAGCCTGGACCATGTGGGATACGCGACCCTGGGGCGGGGAGCGCTTCAGCCGGGACTGGGAGTGTCCAAGGAACTGCAGGCCGTGGGCGACATAGCCATAACCGGAATCGTAGGCGGAGTGGGCAGCCGGGATCCGGTCATGCTCCAGAGCGTGCGCCTGTCCATGGTGATGAAAATGGCGGACTGTATTTGCGAAAGCATTTTTCTTGTCGAACGATTATGGGAAAATGCTGCCATAATATGACAAATTCTGCGCCGGGAATCTGCTATGCTTGTTTGGATTAAAAACAGCGGGGTGATTCTATGGGAGAATTATATGAACCCTTCCCTAAGCTGCCGAAGAATTTCCGGCAGATAGGTGAGAGGGACCAGGTTTTAAAATTATATCTGGAAGATTATGTAAATACTTATTTAAAACGCCTCCAGCCGGCAAAGGGGGCTGATTTGCGTGTGGGTCTGCTTTTGGGAAGCAGGGAGACCCATGAGGACATACCCTTTGTTTTTGTGGATGGAGCCCTGGAAATGGATTCAGTCACCGAGGAAGGCGGAAAAGTGGCCTTCACCGAGGATGCCTGGAAAAAGGCCTACCAGGATGTGGAGCAGATGTTTCCCAAACGCACGGTCCAGGGATGGTTTCTCTGCGCAGGACCCGGCTGTACCTTAAGCCCTCTGACTTATTGGAAGCAGCACAGTCAGTATTTTACGGGAAAGAACCAGCTCATGTATCTGAACTGCGGTCTGGAGGGCGAGGAAGCTGTTTACATAACATCCTCTGACGGATTTTACAAGTTGAGAGGATACAGCATATATTATGAGCGCAACCAGATGATGCAGGATTACATGATACTGCGCAAGGATGTGCCAAGGGCAGAAACAGGAGTGGATGATAAGGTCATCCAGAACTTTAAGCAGAAAATGGACGAGCGAAGGGTGGAGGCAGGACGCCACCGGAGCACGGTGGGAGTTTTGTCGGGTCTGTGCAGCGTCCTGGCTGTGACGGTACTGGCAGGCGGCGTGGCCATGTTCAATAATTATCAGAAAATGCACCAGATGGAAAGTGTGATTGCGTCCGTGGTGCCGGAAGGAAATATAAAGGACGGCCTGATGGCGTTTACAGGTAAGGGCGGAACAGAAAATCCTTCCGGAAAGGGCTGGTCCGCTGCGGACGAGCCTGATTATGTGATTGAGGAGGCATCGGGAAAGGTATATCCCACTACGGCCCCGTCACCGGAGAATGGAGATGAGAAGCCCTCCAGGGTGACACCGGAAACACTGGCACCGTCAAATAGCGGCCAGACAGGCGGGACAGGCCAGGGAAGCGGCCAGACGGCGGCAGCGGATCAGGGAAGCGGCCAGTCAGCGGCATCAGGCCAGGGAAGCGGCCAGACTGCGGCATCGGGCCAGGGAAGCGGTCAGACAGCAGCGGCCGGTCAGGGAAGCGGCCAGTCAGCAGCATCAGGTCAGAGCAGCAGCCAGAAGGGCGGGACGGGCCAGGAAAATGGCCAGACATCCGGCAAGGGTGAGTCCCAGACTGATTCAGCCCAGAAGAAAAATGAACAGACGGAGTCCGGTAATAGCCAGGCGGCAGCCCAGACAAAAGCTCCGGCCGATGATTCCACTCTGCCGCCAACCGGAGGAAGAGGGGAAGCTGATGACCAGACTGTGTCTTCTGCCAGCTACAAGGTGTATACCGTGGCGGATGGGGAGACATTGTACGGAATCTGCTTTAAGCTGTATCATAATCTGCAGCATATAGATGAAATCTGCAGGGTTAATTCCCTGACAGATGAAAACAGCATATTTGCAGGTCAAAAGCTTTTGATTCCATAAGTATATGCCTGGAAACTTCTGGCGGAAAAAGATAATGCGTTTTATCCAAAATTGTTGTATACTATTGCATATACGCAAAAGACGAATTTTGGGAGAACGCAGGATGGGCAGTACCAATTCTATGAGCCGTGAAAATAAAAAAAAGCAGCTGAAGCGTCAAATCGTACCTTCCGGCAGTCCCTTCCAGGAAGAGGAGGACAGCCGGGAAATCGTTCACAAGGCGCACCAGCGTGTAGTCAGGAAGCGCCTGATTATTCTGGCTGTGCTTGTTGGCCTGGCAGCCATAGCAGCCCTGGTGCTGTTCCGCTATGAACGTTATCATACCTTTACGGATTACCAGACAGTATGGGAGCGGGACCTGGTGGCTGAGGCCCAGGAAGCCGCGGCCCAGGGTGAAGGGAGCTTCTGCGGGTACAGGGATTTCGGGGACGGAGTCCTCAAATATACCAAGGATGGAGCTACCTATCTGGACGCCAAGGGCAAGGTGGTATGGGTGCAGAGCTATGAGATGAGAACCCCCGTGGTATCGGTCAACGGCGATTTTGTGGCCATTGGGGACCAGCAGGGCAACAGCATCTACATATGCGATAAGAACGGGACCCAGGGCCAGGCCACCACGCTGCTGCCCATATTGAGGGTTACAGTGTCCGCCAAGGGCGTGGTGGCTGCCCTTCAGGAGGATTCCAAGGCCAGCTATATCTATTTATATAAAAGAGATGGAAGCCCTCTGGACATCATGGTAAAGTCTCTGCTGTCAGGGGACGGGTATCCGGTGGACTTAAGTCTTTCGCCAAATGGCACGCAGCTTATCACATCCTATATGTATCTGGATCAGGGTGTGATAAAATGCAAGATTGTATTTTATAATTTTGGACTGGGTAAAAATGATCCCAACCGCGTAGTGGGTATATTCTTTCCCAAGGACTTGGGAGATGCCATGGCGGGCAGGGTCAGGTTTCTGGATGAAAGCCATTCCGTCATATTTACGGATAAGGGAATACAGTTCTTTTCAACCAGAGTGGAGACATCGCCGGAGCTGGTGAGCCAGATTCCCATAGAGGAGAATATAAGGAGCATTACATATGCTCAGGATAAGGTTGGCATTGTTACAGATAATGTGGAAGGCGGCGATCCTTACAAACTGAGAATTTATGACAGGGAAGGAAGCCCTGTTTTTGAAAAGACCTTTAACTACCAGTATACCGGATTTGATATTGACGGTGATTTGGTTCTTTTGTATAATGACAGTTCCTGCAAGGTTTACAACATGACAGGTACGGAGAAATATAACGGAACATTTGATTTTACGGTCAGCAAGGTATCAGCAGGAAGGTTCCCGGGAACGCTTCTTGTCATGGGACCTCAGAAAATGACGGAAATAAAGCTGCAGTAATGCAGGAATAAAAGTGAAAGGAAGTATAGATACCATGGGGATGAAATGTATCGGAGTAGATGTCGGAGGAACTTCGGTAAAAATCGGACTTTTTGAGATTACGGGAGAGCTTTTGGACAAGTGGGAAGTAAAGACCCGTAAGGAGGAAGGCGGAACGCATATCCTTCCTGATGTGGCCCGGTCCATCCGTGCCAGGATGGAGGAAAGAGGGCTGAGTCTCAAGACGGACCTTGTAGGTATCGGGCTGGGAGTCCCCGGACCGGTGATGCCGGATGGATTTGTGGAGGTATGTGTTAACCTGGGATGGCGCCGGATGAATCCCCAGGAAGAACTCAGCCGCCTGCTGGACGGAGTCACTGTAAAGAGCGGAAATGACGCCAACGTGGCTGCCCTGGGAGAGATGTGGCAGGGCGGAGGCAAGGGATATAAGGATTTGGTCATGATTACCCTGGGAACCGGTGTGGGTGGCGGTGTCATCATTGATGAGAAAATCATTGCCGGCCGTCACGGTCTGGGCGGTGAAATTGGCCACATTCACGTAAGAGATGAGGAATGGGAGCACTGCAACTGCGGAGGAGTGGGCTGTGTGGAGCAGATTTGTTCGGCCACAGGCATAGCCAGGGAGGCCAGAAGGAAGATGGAAGCCAGCGATAAGCCATCTGCCCTGCGGGAATATGGCGCGGATGTCACGGCCAAGGATGTGCTGGACGCAGCCAAGGCAGGGGATGAGCTGGCCAACGAAGTGATGGATGTGGTGGGACGCTACCTGGGACTGGCCTTATCCATGGCGGTCATGATTGTTGACCCGGAAATTTTCGTTATAGGCGGAGGCGTATCCAAGGCAGGACAGTTTCTGATCGATGTTATCCAGAAGCATTATGATTATTTTACCCCCATATCCGAGTACAAGGGTAAGCTGGGACTTGCCACCCTGGGAAATGACGCAGGCATATACGGGGCCGCGAGGCTGGTACTGTAGGGCTGGGCTGGTATTGTAAGGCCGGTATTGTAGGGCCGGTACTGTATGGCTAAAGCTGCAAGGGCTTATCAAGGTATACACACATTTAGCAAATTAATAAGGAGCAGGCACCTTTGTTTCAATGTGCCTGCTCCTTGTTTGTATAATTTGTCTGATAAATGAACTTTTTCCAAGAGGTACGTATCTTTTGCCTGTAAATACCCGGTCAGTTACATTCCGGGAATCCATACGCCGGACGCATCAACCCAGAAGTTATCAGGTGTACGTGTATTGGCATACATGGCTCCGGTGGAAGGATCCAGGTAATAGCTCTTACCGTCCAGTTCAATCCATCCTGTGGCCATATATCCCTCTGCGTCAAAATAGTACCACTGGCCGTTAATCTGCTGCCAGCTGGAAACCGGATAGGAGCCGTCTGCATTGCTGTACCACCAGCGGCCGTCCGCTGCTGTCTGCCAGGTGCCTGCCGCTGGCTGGGAATTGTCCGAGACAGTATTGCCCAGGGCAGCGATATCTGCTTCGCTTACTGTCCATGAGCCGGATGTGTTCCAGCTGCTCTTGGCGCTGTTGCTGGACTTTACGGAGCGGACCTTGAACTGATAGGTGCCGGGTGCCGTAATCTGCTCCCTGAAATCATAGGAGGTATTATAGATGTCCTTGATTTCGCCTATGGCAGCTCCATTTTTAATCAGCTGGGTCTGATAATATTTGGCGCTTGAAACCTCGTTCCAGGAAACGTTACCATTGTGGGCGGAATCCCACTGAAGGTTGGAGGGGGCAGCAGCTGCGCTGGTATCCGCATCCTTGTCAAATACGAGCTGGACCGTAAGGATAAGAGTGGCGTTGCTGTCCTGACGTTTAGCGTTTACGAATTTAATCTTATCAAAGCGGTATTTGCTGGAGGAGCCTAAGGTCAGCTTGAAGTTGCTGGATGATGTATTGGAAAAATAGTATTCCTCCTCATCCTCCACCCCCAGGATGATGTCTACCTGAGGCGGTTTGGAACTGCTCCAGGTGTCTCCATCATCATTGGTGACCTCCCAGGAGTCTACATAATAAAGACCGGTATTGTCTCCGGTAGCAGTGACCTCCACATCTCCTCCATCACGTCCGGTGCGTATGTCGGAGTCAATGGTGAGGTAAATCTTGCCTACCTTTTTCTTGCTTGCCGCCATGGCTGCAGGAGCCAGGACGGAAGAAATAAGGGAAGCAACTAACAATGCGGTGCCCACTTTTTTCCATGTATTCATGTCTGCCTGTCCTTTCTTTTTAAATCATTTTGGAATGAATTATACATTTCACCATAATATAACTATATCACAATTTCCTGGTAAATATCTTACGATATTATAAAACATTTGTATACTGGGAAACATTCCCATAAGCTCCTGAAATCCGGTGTTACAGACATTTCCTAAAGGTTAGTGGAACGGGGCAGTGAAAAAATAAACTCTGTTCCCACGCCTTCCGTGCTGACCACGTCAATGTTCTCGCCGTGTGCCTGTATGATTTCCTTTACAATGGACAGGCCCAGTCCGGTGCCCTTCTTATCCTTGCCGCGGGACAGGTCCGTCTTGTAAAAACGTTCCCAGATTTTCTTTAAACTGTCCTTGGGTATGCCGATACCTGTATCCTTGACCGACACAAATATTTTTTCATACCGCCCCGATGCCTGGATGTAGATGGTGGAATCGTGATGGCTGAACTTGATGGCATTGTCAATAAGGTTGTACATGACCTGCTGTATTTTTCCAAGGTCGGCAAAGACCATCTGGATGTCGTCTGAGAAGGTAAGATCAAAGCTTACATTTTTGGACTCGCAGGTGCCTTCAAAGGAGGCTGCCGTATCCTTTATGACACGGTTGATATCAAAATTGGTCCTGGAGAGGTAGCCCCTGGCATCCAGGGAGTTAAGGGTAAGCATGCTCTCTGTCAGCTTGTGAAGGCGTTCTGTCTCGGATATGACTCTGGACAGGTACTTTTCATACATTTCAGCCGGTATGGTGCCGTCCAGAATGGCTTCCAGATATCCCTTGATGGAAGTCAGGGGAGAGCGGAAGTCATGGGATACATTGGCAATGAAATTCTTCTGGTATTCCTCCATCTTATTCAGCTCATCGGACATGTAATTCAGGGTGTCGGAGAGGTAACCCATCTCGTCGTGGGTCTTGACATCAATCCGGTAATCCAGATTTCCGGCCGCATATTCATTGGCACCCACTGTAATCTTGCGAAGGGGCAGGTACACGGTCTGGGTAAATACCAGAAGAATAATAAGGGACAGGCCGAACAGGACAGCGGATGTGATGTAAAGGATGCTCAGGATGCCGTTCTGGGACTGGTTGATTTCGCTGATGGGAAGGTGAATCAGCACATAACCGTAGGTGTTGTAATTCCCTGTGATGGGTGCCGACACGCTGAGTACGTTCCCGCTGAACATCCCATAGTAATCCCCTATGGTATAGGACCGGTTTCCGATGGATGCCGGGTCAAAGCCGTTTATGGAGGACTGGACCCTGGAACCGCCCAGGCTGTCCATAACCACGGTGCCCTGTCGGTTGACCACCCATATCTCAGCTCTCAGATAGTGGGACAGCGCCCGTATTTGGGTGGAAACCTCCTCGGAATCCAGCCGTTTCCCCTGATACATGGTGCTGCATGACGAGGCGATGATATTTGCCTCGTCATACAGCGCGTCCGCCTTGCTCTGGACCAGATAGTCACGGGTCATTTTTGATGAAAATGTGGCAATGGCGATAAAACCCAGCAGACCGAAAATCAGATATCCCAGTATAAATTTGGAATAAAGAGAACGGGTCATCGTTTCACCTCGAATTTATAGCCGATTCCCCAGACCGTGGTGATGGCCCAGCTGTTGTGATCCTTTATCTTTTCCCGCAGACGTTTGATATGTACATCCACGGTGCGGGTATCCCCGATGTATTCATAACCCCAGATATGGTCCAGAAGCTGTTCCCTGGTAAATACCTGGTTGGGGGAAGCCGCCAGAAAATACAGAAGCTCCAGCTCCTTTGGCGGCATTTCCACGGAGTGGCCCATATAGATTACGGAATAATTGGTAAGGTTCACAATCAGGTCCGGGTACTCCACGTACTCGCCCTGCTGTTCAGTGGACGATGGAGCCGGGGCCGGTGCTGCCTGGTAACGGCGCAGCACTGCCTTGACGCGGGCCACCAGTTCCTTGGAGTCAAAGGGTTTAATCATATAATCATCTGCCCCCAGCTCCAGCCCCAGTACCTTGTCGAAAATCTCTCCCTTTGCGGACAGCATGATGACCGGTACCTGGGAGGAAGCGCGCAGCTCCCTGCAGACCTGATAACCGTCTATACCGGGAAGCATCAGGTCCAGCAGTACCAGGTTGGGCTTGAATTCCGGAAATACCTTAAGGGCTTCCTCGCCGTCCCCCACAATCATTGTCTCATAACACTCTTTCATCAGGTAGAGGGAGATTAATTCTGCAATATTTGCATCATCATCCACAATCAGAATCCTCTGCTTCTCTGCCATGCTATAGTTCCTCCTTGCTGCTGATTTCTACTTAAATGTCACAACGGTTACGCCTGAATCGCCTTCTCCAAACTGGCCCAGGCGGAATTCCTTTACATATTTGAGCTGGCGCAGGCGCTTGTGCACCGCGTTCTTAAGGGCTCCGGTTCCACGGCCATGGACCACGCGCACTGTCTGGAGATGGGCCAGATAGGCGTCGTCCAGATATTTTTCCATGGCAGGCACTGCCTCGTCCACAGTCATGCCTATGAGGTTGACCTCAGCGGACACAGTGGAGGATTTGGACATCTTAATCTGGCTGCTGCCGCTTCCCTTGCCTCTGGCGGCCTTTCCACCATAGCTTATGGAACTTCCGTCTCCCAGTGTGGCGCTTATGTCCTTTTCATTAAGAAGCTCTAAATCCCGGATATTCACCAGGGAACGGAGAATGCCCATCTGGACATATAAATCGCCTCTGGCATTGGGCAGGGTGCTTACGGTGCCTTTCAGGTTCATGGACAGCACTTTGACACCGTCCCCTATTTTCAGTTTCTTGGGCGAGATGGGCTGGCTGGGTCCCTTTGGTTTCACGGTCAGCTTTTCATCTGTTTTCTTTAACTGGTCCCTGAGCCTGGCGCGTTCTGCTTCCAGTTCCTTGCCCACGCCTGAGCTGGCAGCCAGCTTGTTAATCTGCTTGATGGTCTGGTCCGCGGTTTCTTTGGCCTCCCGCAGGATGCGCTGGGCTTCCTCGGTGGCATTTTTAAGAATCTTGTCCTTGCGCTCGTCCAGGCGCTCTTCCTTCTGGGTCAAACGGTTTTTTAAGGAGGCAATTTCATCCTTATAGGCGTTGATTTCAGCCTGTTCCTTCTCAATGGTCAGCCTGCTGGATTCCAGACTGGTTAACAGATCCTCAAAGGACTCATCCTTGGCCTCCAGATGGGATTTTGCGTCGTCAATGATATATCCGGGCAGCCCCAGCTTCTGGGAAATGGCAAAGGCATTGCTCTTGCCGGGAATACCGATGAGTAACCGGTACGTGGGCTGCAGGGTTTCCACATTGAATTCGCAGCATGCATTTTCCACTCCGGGCGTGCTGAGGGCAAATACCTTCAGTTCGCTGTAATGGGTGGTGGCCATGGTGCGGCACTTCATGTTGTGCAGGAAGGAGAGGATGGCAATGGCCAGGGCCGCTCCCTCTGTAGGATCCGTACCCGCGCCCAGCTCGTCAAAAAGACAGAGGGACCGGGAATCGGCTTCATTTAAAATGCGCACAATATTAGTCATATGGGCGGAAAAGGTACTTAAGCTCTGTTCAATGCTCTGTTCATCCCCGATGTCCGCGAATACCTGGTCAAATACAGCCAGCTCTGATCCCTCCCACGCAGGGATGTGAAGCCCGGACTGCCCCATAAGGGTAAACAGACCCACTGTTTTTAAGGAAACAGTCTTGCCGCCTGTATTTGGGCCGGTGACGATTAGCAGGTCAAACTCCCTGCCCAGCCATACGTTGATAGGTACAACGGCCTGGGGATTCAAAAGGGGATGGCGTCCGTCCTTGATATGGATATAGCCTTTGTCATTGAACACAGGGGCGCTGCACTTGTAATGGCGGGCCAGGCCTGCCTTGGCAAAAATAAAGTCCAGCTGCGCCAAAAGCTCCATGTCCATGCGAAGCTCCTCTGTACAGGGCGCTGCCTGATTGCTCAGGGAGGCTAAAACCGCTTCGATTTCCTTTTGCTCCTGTATCTCCAGTTCCCGCATCTCATTGTTCAGCCGGATAATGGCCATGGGCTCAATGAAAAGGGTGGAACCAGTGGCTGACTGGTCGTGGACCATTCCGGATACCTGGTTTTTGTATTCTGACTTTACCGGAAGGCAGTAACGTCCGTCCCTCATGGTGATAACTGCGTCCTGAAGATAGGAGCGGTTGGAGTTGAGGATGGAGTTTAACTGGGTGTGGATGCGGTCAGCTGTCACCTTCATGGAACGGCGCACATGGGATAATCCCGGACTGGCATCATCCGCAACCTCGTCCTCAGAGAGGATGCAGCGTTTGATTTCATTGTTCAGAGGGGTCAGCGGCTCCAGTCCCGCAAACAGGGGTTCCAGGGAGTCGAAGTCATCCTGGGGTTCGCCGGTTCCCCTTGGGTCATCTTCCCCGTCATGGCGTCCGTAGGCCTTGGCTCTGGCTGCCACGGTCAGGAGGGAGCTTATGGAGAGCAGTTCGGGTATGCTTAAGGAACTGCCGATATCCAGGCGTTTCAGGGAATCTCCGATATCCCTGATACCTGAAAATGACACGGAACCTTTGAGACGGATCCGTGTCACTGCATCCGTAGTCTGTGCCTGCCAGGTGCGCACTTCTTCCAAATCAGAGGAAGGAGAGAGGTTCTGGCAGAGGGCCTTTCCGAGAGGAGAAGCCGCATATTCTGTGAGCTGGTTTATGATTTTATCATATTCTAAAGTTTTTAACGCTTTCTGATTCATTGATTTCACCTGTGATTTCCGTAAAAATGCTGGATTTAAAAGGACTTTTTCCCAAAAGCCGACATTTAAATTATACCATAAAAAACGATATTTACTATCTTTTTTACTATCTTTTCATATATAAAATCTTGCATAATACTGGGAAGAAACGTATAATAGAGGGTAAGAGTCTTCGCAAGGAGGAGTACTATGGCGGATAAACGTGCTGACCAGCATAGAGATTTAGACCGGCAGGACCAGACTCCGGACAAGTCCCATCGCTTTATTAATGAGAAGATTGTCCGGCAGCCAATGACCAGACGGCAGATTGCCCGGAAAATCCTGTTGACCATTTTTTGTGCCGTTCTGTTTGGCGTGTTGTCGGCCATTTGTTTTGTTGTGAGCAGACCTGTGGCTGAAAGGATTTTAGGTCAGGAGACTCCTGAGGAGAGCAGCCAGATTACCATACCAAAGGATGAGCCGGAAACCACGGCTCCTGCGGCGGCAGAGACTGAGCCCACAGAACCGGCCATGACCGAGGCAGTGGATGAGATGGTACGCTCTGAGATGGAGAAGTACCGTTATTCCATTGATGATTTGAATAAACTGTACAGCAATCTTCGCACCATTGCCAGTGACGCGGATGACAGTCTGGTGGTGGTCCATTCCATTCAGCATGAGAAGGACTGGTTTGACAATCCCATCGAGACATCAGGACAGTTCTCCGGAGTGGTCATAGCCAGGACCCGCACTGAGATACTGATTCTCACGCCGGACAAGGCTGTGGAGGCAGCTGATTCCATTGAGGTAGCGTTTCCGGACGGAACCATGATGGCCGGAATCGTGAAGCAGAGCGATACCATTATGGGACTGTCTGTGGTAAGCGTGGACGCGGGCCAGATGGACAGCGAGCAGTTTAAGAAGGTGGAGGCCATCAAACTGGGCAACTCTTACGGGGTAAAGCAGGGCGACATGGTGGTGGCTATCGGCGCGCCGGCGGGTATTGTCCATTCCAGCGATTATGGAAATATATCCTATGTGGTGCGCAATGTCCATACGGTGGACGGCAGCTCCAGGGTGTTCTATACCAGCGCCAGCGGAGACGCGGAGGCGGGAACATTTCTCCTGAATACTTCGGGTGAGCTCATCGGGTGGGTCACGGACAAATACGACGAGGATGGAGTGTGCAGGATGACCACAGTGGTGGCCATATCTGACTATAAAGGTATACTGGAAATGATGAGCAACGGTATCCCGGCCCCGTATTTCGGCATCAAGGGCCAGGAAGTGAGCCAGGCCATGGCGGACAGCGGAATGCCTTCCGGCATTTATGTGATATCGGCAGTGACAGACGGCCCTGCATACAACGCAGGCATACAGCCAGGGGATATCATCACATGGATGAACGGCGAGAAGGTGGGAAGCCTGAAGGATTTCCAGAACCAGGTGGAAAGCCTGCACGCAGGAGATAAGATTAAGGTGGCGGTCCTGAGAAACGGCAAGGATGAATATACGGAAATTGAGTTTTCGGTGACGGTTGGCGCCAGGTAGCGGCTGGGCTTTTGAAAGGAATTGGAGCCGGGCAGAGATGACAGCCGGAGAGTTTGATACCCGGCGGCGGCAGTGGACAGGTGGCAGTTTGCGCCAGGTAATGTAAGAAGTCAGGCAAAGGGGCCAGGCAGTGTTAACCGCCTGGCTGCGTTGCTGTCAGGGAGTGGAATGAATGGAACTGATGGCGGTATGAGGCGGTATGAATTGCCAGGCGTATAGACAGGGTAATCATTGGGTTTTAAAAGTGGGTTTTTCAAGTGGGTTTTAAAAGTGGATTTATAAAATAGGTTTATAAAATAGAAAGAAGAGGAAAATTGAACATGAGATATATCGACACCTTCAGGGAAGGTATGCACATTGCAGATGTGTACCTGTGTAAGAACAAGCAGATTGCCCTCACGAAGAATGGAAAGGAATACGGCAATCTGGTAATGCAGGACAAGACAGGTACCATTGACGCCAAAATATGGGATTTGGGTTCTCCCGGAGTCGGGGAATTTGAGACCATGGATTACGTTCATGTGGAGGCGGATGTGACCCTGTTCCAGAGCTCCTTTCAGCTGAATGTACGCCGGATACGCAGGGCGCAGGAGGGAGAGTATGTGGAGGCAGATTACCTGCCGGTGTCAAAGAAGGATATAAAGAAAATGTACGAGGAGCTGCTGGGATACATAAGAAGTGTGAAGAATCCCTATCTTCAGAAGCTGCTGAGCGGCTATTTTGTGGAGAACGCGGCATTTGCAAAGGCGTTCCAGTTCCATTCCGCGGCTAAAACCGTGCATCACGGATTCGTTGGCGGCCTGCTGGAACACACGCTCAGTGTGACAAAGCTGTGTGATTACTATGCCGGATATTATCCGATGATTAACCGTGATTTGCTGCTGACAGCAGCTATCTTCCACGATGTTGGTAAGACCAGGGAACTTTCACGCTTCCCGGAGAATGATTATACCGACGATGGACAGCTTCTGGGCCATATTATCATTGGTACTGAGATGGTGGGTGAAAGCATCCGCTCTATACCGGGATTCCCGGAGAAGCTGGCTACAGAGCTTAAACACTGTATTCTGGCCCATCACGGGGAATTAGAGTACGGCTCCCCCAAGAAGCCGGCGCTTTTGGAGGCATTGGCCCTCAACTTTGCCGATAATACGGATGCCAAGATGGAGACCATGATAGAGGCGCTGCAGTCCGGCGGGGAGAATAAAGGATGGCTGGGATACAACAGGCTGCTGGAGTCTAATATCAGAAAGACAACGGAATAGGCGTTAAGGTTGGATAATATAGAGAAATAACAGGACCGAATATATAAGGCTGAAAACATTTAGTTTGGGTACGGGATTGCAGGATGTGTCCTTGACCAGTGTGTTTTCGGCCTTTTGTGATAATGGGGGCGGGGATGGGATAGCGGGATGATGGGATGGGATAGCGGGATGGTGGGATGAGATAGCGGGATGGTGGCATGAGATAGTGGGATGATGGGATGGGATAGTGGGATGGTGGGATGGGATAGCGGGATGGGATAACGGGACGATGAGATAAAATAATGGGTTGAAAAAATCGAGAGCAATAATAGAGCATAATAACAGTTTGAATACAGGACAGGTGAAATGGTATGGAAAAGAATCAGGAATTTATTGTTACAATAGAGGATATGAATGAGGACGGAGCAGGTGTGGGAAAAGTGGATGGCTATATCTGGTTTGTCAAGGATGCTGTGATTGGCGACGTGGTGCGGGCAAAGGCCATGAAGATGAAGAAATCTTATGGATTTGCCAGGCTCATGGAAGTTCTGGAACCGTCAGCCTCTCGTGTCATTCCGTCATGCCCGGTAGCAAGGCAATGCGGAGGCTGTCAGCTTCAGGCCATGAGTTATGAAGAACAGCTGAAATTTAAAGAGCGGAAGGTGATGAATAATCTGATTCGTATAGGCAAATTTGCTGAGGATGAGATTCATATGCTTCCTATTATGGGGATGGAGGAGCCCTGGAGATACAGGAACAAGGCCCAGTTCCCTTTTGGAAAAGATAAGGACGGAAATGTAATTGCCGGATTCTATGCAGGGCGGACACATGCCATTGTTGAAGCAGAGGACTGCCTGTTGGGAGTTGAGGAGAATAGGGAGATTCTGGATATTGTAAAGCAGTTCATGAAGGAAATGAAGATAGAGCCCTATGATGAGCTCTCACATAAGGGATTGGTGAGGCATGTCCTGATTCGGAAGGGATTTAAGACAGGCGAAATTATGGTTTGTCTGGTGATAAATGGAAACAAGCTTCCCGGTAAAGAGCGGCTGGTGGAGATGCTGACTGGTGTGGATGGGATTAAAGGCATGACCAGTATTTCCTATAGCGTGAATCAGGAAAAAACGAATGTAATAATGGGGAAGGAGATTGTGAACCTTTATGGACCTGGATATATTACAGATTACATTGGAAATGTGAAATATCAGATATCGCCGCTTTCATTCTACCAGGTAAACCCTGTACAGACAGAACGGCTTTATGGGACAGCGCTGGAGTATGCCGGACTTACGGGAAATGAGATTGTTTGGGATTTGTATTGCGGAATTGGCACTATTTCATTATTCCTGGCTCAGAAGGCTAAGAAAGTGTATGGTGTGGAGATTGTGCCCCAGGCCATAGAGGATGCCAGGAGGAATGCAGAAATAAACGGCATTCATAATGCGGAGTTTTTTGTGGGAAAGGCCGAGGAAGTACTGCCGGAGCGGTTTGAAAAGAATCATGTCCATGCGGATGTGATTGTGGTAGACCCGCCTAGAAAAGGGTGTGATGCGGTTTGTCTGGATACTATACTCAAAATGAGGCCGGAACGGGTGGTTTATGTCAGCTGCGACTCGGCAACGCTGGCCAGGGATTTGAGGTACTTGGCGGATGGGGGGTATGTGGTGGAGAGAGGGAGGTGTTGTGATATGTTTCCGGGGACGGTGCACTGCGAGACGGTAGTTCTTTTGTCCCAACAAAAGCCGGATGACACCATAGAGATCGACCTGGACTTGGATGAGCTGGACGCCACGACTGCTGAGACAAAGGCCACCTATGAGGAAATCAAGGCATACGTCTGGGATAAGCATCATTTGAAAGTATCCAGCCTGTATATCTCGCAAATTAAACGCAAGTGCGGATTAGAGGTTGGCCAGAATTATAACCTGTCCAAATCTGAAAATCCGAAAGTGCCAAAGTGTCCGCCAGAAAAGGAAGCGGCCATCATGGACGCACTGAAACATTTTCAAATGATTTGAGGGAGGTTGATGAATATGGCAAAGAATATGACAGAAGATGCTGTTCGCGACTTAGCTCGTGAAGCTCTTGGTTTGGTTGATAGTGAAATTGCGCGTGCTGGTGTTGGGCAGCTTACTACATTCAATCAGCTTGAATTCCAGGGAGTAGCCGATAAACCAGATGGTTGGTATCTACCGAATAATAAAAATGAGGTTGCAGTTGTTCTGGAAACGAAAGCAACTCGTATTACTCTTGGGCAAGCGCAGGTTGAGGAAGTTCTGAAAAACGTGCGTATTATGCAAACACAATATAAGAAGGTTGTAGGAATTCTATATAACGGAGAAGATATTCGTGTTTTCAAAGGTGAAGAGGAAGTAAAGACACCCACCAAGTTGCAGAGTGTTAGCTATTATCTGTCGCTGTATACCGTGGATAGTATTGATAAAGAGCGAATCTATGAATTAACTGCAAAGATCAATAATGGACTGCATTTTGAATTCGGTATTAAAAATCTGTATCATCGCATGATTTTTACTGCATGCGCTTTAGTAGCTGAACGTTATGGTGCTGGATTGCAGCGTCTGAAAGATATGGGGTATGCGACGTTCCATACAGCAATTCATTCGACGCTGTCCAAATCGCTCGAAGATAGCCGAAAGCAAAATGCAAAAATTGATATTTTGTTGGAAGAATATTCTGACATTAAAATGAATACAACGGACAATCAGAAGGCAATCAATGATTTTATCGACTGGGTTGTTGAGATCTCCGAGTGTGTCAACTCAAATGAGTGGCGTGGCGAAGACGTCATGGGTATCTTCTTTAACGAATTTAATCGGTACAAGAAGAAGTCCGAAGCTGGTCAGGTATTTACACCTGAGCATATCACCGACTTTATGTATAAAATTCTTGATGTGAATAAAGATGATTACGTATTGGACGCAACTTGCGGTTCTGGTGGCTTTCTCGTAAAGGCTATGGCGAATATGATACGAGAAGCTGGCGGAATGCAAAGCGATACAGCTGCTGAGATTAAGTCAAGTCATCTTTACGGAATTGAATTTGACCGCGAGATTTATGCACTGGCATGCGCAAACATGCTAATTCATAAAGATGGTAAGACAAACCTTGAGCAGATGGACGCCCGTACAGAGTCTGCATGTGAGTGGATGAAATCAAAGCCTATTACAAAAGTTTTGATGAACCCGCCGTACGAGAATAAATACGGGTGTATGACAATTGTTGAGAATGTGCTGGATAATGTTCCTGCACACACCCAATGTGCATTTATCTTGCCTGATAAGAAGTTAGAAAAGGCAAGTAAAGCGCAGATAAAGCGCATTCTGAAGAATCATCGTCTGCGGAAAGTCATTAAATTACCTGAAGACCTGTTCTTTGGTATTGGTATCACTACAAGCATTTTTGTATTTGAAGCTGGCGTTGGGCAGGATGGAAAGGAATTCTTTGCTTGCTATATGGAGTCTGATGGACTTGCAACAGTTAAAAACAAAGGACGGCATGATATTTACGGAAAGTGGGCAGCTATCGAGGCACATTGGGTTGAAGTGATGGAGAAGCAATCTGGCGACAATACGTGTCAGTGGATTGATCCTACTGAGCATTTATCATATCAGATGCCACAGAAACCTTTTGAAATTTTCGAAGAGGATTTCCGCAAGACTGCGATAGATTATCTGATGTTTCAGAAGGGCATTGATGCGAAATTATTTGGTGAGAAATTAATGACTACAGCAATGTATTCGAGCCGTGTTGGAGTCCAAAACGATACTGTGACCGTTGTAATGCAGAAAGGCGGTGACAGTGATGACGAAGATTGATACAAGTAAGTGGAAAGAGTTCATTATTGGTGATTTGTTTGAAAAACTTCAACTTGATATAAAAAACGAAAATTTCAATAAAGCGTTGGATGTATCCGAAGAACAAAATGAAGAATTTAATCTTCCGTTAGTAAACGCCAAGCACGGAAATAATGGAATTATGTATTACGGACGAGAAAGCGATTTCGATATAGCTGAAATGACAATAGATATCGTGCAAAACGGTGCCATTGCTACTGGAGACGTTTACGCCCAACCCCAGAAAACGGGTGTTTTATGGGATGCATATCTGGTGAAGTCAAAATCAGCAATTGATTCCCCATTTACACTGATGTTTTTGGCAACTGTCATGGAGAAATCTATTAAGGACAAATTTAGTTACGATAATAAATGTGTATGGGACAAAGCGAGATTGTTACCTATTTCACTTCCTGTTGATGTTACTGGCGAGCCTGACTGGGCATACATGCATGAATATATGTCAGAGATCGTGAAAGAATCTGAGGTAAACCTTGCAAGTTTAATGAAAGCCGATAACGAAAAACATGAGGTGAATACTTCTGAATGGAAGGAATTTACTATTGGAGATTTATTTGATATTCATCCAACCAAGGCTTACAAGAAAATCAATATTGAACTTTTTGAAGACGATGGTACGAACCCAGTTGTTGTAAACACAGGATTTAATAATGGCGTTGGTGGATATTCCAATTTAGATTGTACAGAAAAGGCTGGGACTATTACATTTACTGACACCGCAGCGAAAAGCACGGATTCCTTTTTCTATCAGGAGAAAGATTTTATCGGTTATCCACACGTGCAGGGGATGTACGCCAAAACACACGAATGGACAAGAAACGAGGGATTGTTTTTGAACTCGGTTATCAAGTCGATATTAAATGGCAGGTATGATTTTATTAGAAAAATGACACGGGCTGAAATGCTCAAATTAAAAGTTAAGTTGCCAGCAGTGAAACGGATGGATGGAACATATATACCTGATTGGGCATATATGGAAGAACACATGCGTTCTGTCATGAAGGATGCAGAGATTGATTTGACTGCTATGCAGACAATATTCTGACCAACAGTGATATAAGGCCCGTCGTCCTATTGGGCGGCGGGCCTTATATCAAACGCTATTCAGTTTTGCTGTGATTCTGAGAATTTAGGAATTCTGAATACGTAAGAATATTATCTTCTCCAACCATTTCTGTAAGGAATTTTCTAAACACTCGATCAATAGGGACAGAAACGAAAAAATAAAGCCGTTTTTTAGGCCTGGAACAACACACATAAAACAAATTGCGATTCCTTATGTATGCTGCCTCTTTATCCTGTGGATATCCGTTTTTAATCATAGGGGCGTAAGTTTCAAACTGATACTGATTCCATCCTTTGCTTATAACAAAAATCACATTATCGTATTCCTCGCCTTTAACGCCATGCTCCGTAGAAAAGTCTGCTTCCGGATGAAAATAATTGATTGCTGCCAAAAACTGTTCGTATTCTATGTCCAAAAAATCCTTAATTGTCACATTGGCTCCCGAATACATTGTTTCTGGTGCATTTAGATATAGATCATAATACCCGTCAATCTTTGCCGGAATCGGAATCAACTTTGATTCAAATACCGTTTGGAGAACATCTACACTGTTTTTTTGGCGTGCTATTTTCAAAGCTTCTTGTAGATTTTTCCATTTAACTTTTTCAGCTTTTTTGGTGATAGGATAACGCTTTAGTTTCAGCGTGTCAAACAGTAACTGCATATCATTGGTCTCTAAGGCTTGATATATTGGTTCAAGCTGTTCCATAAAAAATAGCAGAAATGGATCTTCTTTATCTCTAAGACCATCCTTTAAGATGTCTAAAAGTTTATTATATCCCTGTTGGGCAGCAAACAATCGAATGACATCATCATGGTAAAGATACATGATACCATTTTCATTATATCGATGTCCTAATGTATACAAACATATATTATTTGGCAATCATTTTAAGTGGATTTAAACATTCCGCCAAGGGGAGAAAATACCCTCTTGGCATTCTTTTTACCACCTCTACCCATGTTGAGACGTGCGTACTTTTGTCCCACAAAAATTCGTAAACATCTCCACCGCCCTTATACACCGGAAAATGGAATAAAATGGACTTCAGAAGCAGCTCTGAATCATCATATGGGAAAATCTCTATTTCTTTGATTAGCGAAGAAATTAGAGAATTTATTCTTCATCGTAAGTGCCAAATATTAGGGTGGCTGGTATTTAACTACCATTTGTTTTATAATGTATATAGCTAGATGCAAGCATTTCACTCCCAAATCTCTTTTATGTTTGTAAACGCTCCATAGTGAGTGCGTAGAGATTCTACTAGACTTTTGAGACAACATAGGCAGCTTTATCGCAGATTTGGTATTACAGATTTTATCCTACGTCGTACACACCGAACGGGAGAACATCCACCAGTGGCAGGTGGGGGGAATCGCCGCCTACAAAGGGCGGGGCATTGATTTGCAGGATAAAAAAAGAAGGGGAAACCGTGAGGCGTCCCCTTGAGTTAGCAGCGGTTGGTATGTCAGGAGTTGTTCACCAGAAACCTAAGCTGGAACATGGATCCATCCGCCTGATAATCCAGCACTGCACCGTATTTTTCCACAAATGTGGCAATGCTTCGGGTGCCGATTCCGTGACCACTCTCTTTGGCTACGGGTAGCCCCTCATTGTCAAACTGCTTCTCGTCGTCATAGGTATTGACTACCTCCAGTACAAGATGGGGGATATGGAGAATTCGCACCGCAATTTTCTTTTCCCTTTCCTCCGGCAGCTTTTCGCAGGCTTGGATGGCATTTTCCAGTGCATTTGCCAGCACCATCAGGGCCTCCGCCGTGTCCCCTGCCTTTAGCAGCATTGTGACCTCGGCAATGTAGTGGCGCATATCGTGGCGGTAGATTCGCACCTGCTCATTGCTCTGGCGAAGCATTTCCGCCTGCCGCTCCATTGCCCGCACCTGAGACATTAAGGCGTCGTTGTGGTTTTGAATTTTCAATAAAGAATAGTTGCTATGGAACACCTGATAAATGATGAAATAGACGAAACCGAGTATCACATACAGGAAGGTCACGCCCAGCAGATTATCCGTGCGGACATGGGGATACAGCCCCAAAAACATCACCAGGCAAAAAAACAGCATGGGAATTGCGCAGAGCACCCGCCAGCTGCTTTTCCTCATATGCTCCGCCAGAAACTGATAGGGCTTCCGCAGATACCGCACAAACAAAAAGAGGATTACCGAAAAGAAAGCGCCCCGTACCAAAGCATCCAGCTAAATCAGGCTGTTCTCCATGTCCGTCGCCCCGCCCAGCAGGAAACGGGACAATATAGCGGTAAAATAAACGGCATTGATTGCCGTAAAAAAGCTGAATAGGAGCTGGGATGGTCTATCCTTGGTGGCAAGCAGCAAAAATAACAGACTGGGAACCAGCAGCACCAGGGCATAGGCCTTTTTCATCCGATCGGGACCCATGGTGAAAATGAGGGCGGAATTGACCACAGTGCCAATCACGGCAATTACAGCAAAAAAGAGCCAAACGGTCTTCCTGCTGTACTTGAAGCGCGACATGGCAAAAATCAGGGCGATGGGAAAGCCGCTGGCCACCAGCTGGCGCAGTATGGTTTGGACAGCATATGAGATAGTCAAGTTTCCCTCCCCCTTTCCAGCAGATAATTCAAATATATTTTCCGCGCTTTGGCAAAGGTTCTGGAAATCGGAATGTCAACCCCGTCCGTCATAACAAATCCTTTTGTGACCACTGAGCGGACATGCTGCATATTCACGATGAAAGCGGCGGCGGTCTGTACGAAACGCCCATCCCCGTACAGCGGCTGGATGATTTCCTCAAACCGTCCCCGCAGCGTCAGGCTCTTCACTGTTGTCCCGTCCGACAGATGGCAGTACAGGCGGCGGTTATAGGTTTCCACATAGCAAAGCCTGCAAAACGGGATGGCCTCAATTCCATGCTCTGTATGTACCAGCAGCCGTCTTGCGTCCTCCGCATCCAGCCGATCCACTGTTTTATTCAGACACTGAAACAGCACTTGTTCCGCAAAGGGCTTGAGCAGATACCCCTGAGCCTCCACCTGGTAGGACGCCAGCGCGTAGTCCGGGGAGGAGGTCAGATAGATGAGGACGGCAGCCCCGTCCTTTTGCCGAATGGCAGCTCCTGCGTCTATCCCGTTGATGTTCGGCATGAGAATATCCAGCAGATAGATGTCAAACCTGCCCCGTGCATCAATGGCTTCCAACAGATCGTAGCTGCTGGCGAATTTCCGCAAGGCAATATCCAGCTCCGGTTTCTGTTCCCGATACCGCTCCAGCATTCCATAGGTGCGCTCCAGTTCCTTAATCTCATCATCGCATATGGCGATTTGCAGCATTGGGTATCCCCTCCCTTTTTCTTTTTATTCGTGGCTCGGATGTAAAATATGCGCAATTTTATGTCATTTATACGCACGACCTCCGAAACCTGTCGGATTTTATTATAATGGATTGTGTGAAAGCTGCTCTTATCAGCAGAAGCCGAATAACATAATTATAATTTATTATAACAAGAAGTTTCACCGAACGTCAAACTCGATTGGTGACGGTTTCATGGTTTTTTTACACATCAAAAGGGCTATTTTAAGGGGATCTTTTATCAAAATGCCCGGGGCATCGAGGTGGCGAAGGGAAATTTGTGAAATATGCAGCCGATAAACGAGCAGCGGCGGTGAGGCATGCGGCATACAAAAAGAAAGGCGGTATACGAATGAAGGAGAAAACAGATTTTGCTCGTCCGAGGAAGGATTGTATTCTGCCAAGGCAGGTGTGCGAATGCTGGAAAAGGCGGCGGATCAGACCTGTGGATGTGCAGGAGTGCTGGTACTGTCGGTATGCGGACTTCGGATGGAAAAAGGAATTTGCGGACGAGGTGGGAAGATGCTGTTATCCAGATCCCCATCTTTAAGAAGAAGCAGGACACTTGTGTGTCAATGACCCCAAAGGAAAGGAACGGTAATGAGGAGAAAAATAATACATTTGAAGGGAGAGATTTTTTGGAGGAGATTTTTGCCGTTCTGACGGACATGGCGGTTATCCTTTTTGACCTGCTCATTTATTCCATGATTTTCAAAATGAAAAAGAATACGCTTTTATATCGTGCGCTGATGATAGGCGGTTGCGGTGTCATTCTGGTGTTCTATTTTTTGGGAGTCTATCTCTGGGGGATCCCCGCTTCGCTGGCGGCGGCCATCTTCATGACTGTGCCCAGCTTCCTGCTGTTTCTGGCGCTGTCCCGACACAAGGGAAGCCGGTTTTTGCTGACCTTCTGCTTTGTGGACACGGTGACGCTGATTATCGCCTTCATCGGGCGGTATGTGGGCATCCTGTTCCAGGGCGGGTCAATCGGGGCGTTTGTGGTGGTCGTTGTCCTGTTTTCGGGGCTTTTGGCAGCCGGGCATAAACGCCTGCGGACCTACCACATTCTGTTGGACACGGTGGACTCCGGCTGGGGAACGATGGCGTTCTGCACCGTGCTGATCTATTTTTTCCTCATATTTTTTGCTGCCTATCCCGAGCCGATGATACAGCGCCCCGAATATGCACCGAGCTGGCTTACGTTTGCCTCCGTGGTGCTGGCCTGCTATGCGGTGTTTCTGCAATCTATTCGCAAGACCCTGCATATTCAAAGGCAAAACGAGCGTCTGGAGCGGGAAAAGCACCTGTTTCAGCTTGTGTACCTGGATGCCCTGACCTGCCTTTACAACCGGGCCGCCTATGTGGAACGGGTGAACACGTTGGAGCGGGAGAGTGGAGAGCGGGCGATCTGCTGCGTCATGCTGGATTGCAACTGCTTTAAGCAGATCAACGACCGTTTCGGACACCATGTCGGAGACATCGTGCTATGCCGCGTAGCGGACGCGCTTCGCGCTGTTTTCTCAGAAACGACCGAGCATCTGTTCCGTATCGGAGGGGATGAATTTACCGTGATCCTGCCGGACAGCTCGCCGGAACAGACTGAGATGCTGCTGGCAAATCTGGCGGCGGCGCTGGAAAGCGTGTCGGACGAACTGGGGATCTCCATTTCCATCGCCGGCGGCTACGCTTGCACCCGGCCGGGAGAGAGCATTGAGGACGCCTTCATCCGCGCCGACGCGAAAATGTATCAAAACAAGGCGGTGATGAACAGCCAGGAGGCACAGCGGACACGGCAGAGCCCATCGGATGATGGACCGCGCGGGTAAAAAAGTGCGGGAGAAACCAACCTTGCTCCAGCGCCTGTTTGTCTGGCAATTATGGCGGTCAATTCCTGTTGAGCCGTCAACGAAATGTCCAGCTAATAAATGTCAACTTTGCAACGTCTCTATGATACTTAGAATCGAGCAGTACATTTCATTCCCGCTGACCTTGCGGAATCCTCCTGCCATCTTTTGGCGGTTCATCCCGTTCGCTCATATTGTTATCAAACGGAACCTCAAAATCATTCAGAAACATCAGATGGTTTTGACGATACTTTTCCATTCGGTTCAGAAGCGTCTGTTCCTCCTTTTTGGCGTAACTGTGCTTCGTCTCCACGTTTTGCTTTCTCCCCTTGCGGATTAACTCCTGATACCTCTCCTCGAATCCGGCTCTCTCTTTAGCCGGAAATGCTTCCAATCCCTGGGCAATCTGGTGTTTCCGTTCCCGGTTCGCACTGCATAGCAGGCATACCATCTCCCCGGACCATGAATGGCCGGTGTCCTCCGTATTCTTCTTTAGATAGCGGAGGAGGTGGACATTGCACTCCGCATGCCCCGTCCCGAAATGGTAGCGGGCCGTTTCGTGGTCATGGACCAGGCCCCCCGTGAATTCTCTGAGAAATGGCAGGCTTTTCATCGACTGTATTGTTTTTTCGTTCATTGCATGATAGATGACTGTGTTTCCCACACTAAAATTCCGGATGTAGTTCTGCTTCCCGTTTACGCTTACAACCGTCGCATCAGTTAATACAACCTTCTGGTTCAGCAGCCTTTCCCCCAGATGGGCATAGCTCTCCTGCGCCCGTTCCGAAAAGCCCTTACAGAAGTGGTAGATACTTCCGTCAGAAAGGCCAAGCTGCCCATTACCGGCCGCATTCAGGAAGGCAGCGCTCCGGTCATTGGACATTACTCCTTCGCGGTACAGTTCTACCGACAGCGCTTTTACGTTCGGGCCATAGGTGACATCACTGCGGTATTCAAGCGGAACGTGGAATCTCCCGGCTTCATCTGCGTAGATATGGAGTTCCGTGATGAGCGGAGCCACATCCAGATCGATAACATATTTTGTAAGATAGCCCTTCGCCGAGGGGGTTTCGATTTCTTTTATCACATGACGGCAGTTTCCTGATTTTATCGTTTCCTCCGCCTTGGTGAGTGTGGTTCCTTTATGGCCCTTTTGTCCTCCGGATTTCCGCCTGGTTTTTCCCGCCCGTTATAGGTGTTGACGGGGGCGGCTGCCCTTCTGATCGCTGGAAGGTGGCAGGGAGGTATTGGAACTGTCGTGATCCAGGATACTTTTAAGGCGTGCGTTATCATCACGCAGCAACTGGTTTTCCTGTGTAAGGCCATTGATTTTCTGATTCAGGTGTTCTACGTCTTCTTTATGCTCGTCTTTTTCAGTGTGGAGGTCGCGTTTTACCGCATCCAGCCGTGCCATCACTTCCATGAGTTGGTTATACATGCCTTTTTCATAATTACCACCCATATCAGCGCCTTCTTCTCTTGCTTCCTATGATAGAAAGTATAACAGAAAACAAGGGAAAAGGCGAATTCCGGGATGACTGGTGTTCGTCAAAATGACGGTGGATAACTTTTTGGCGCATTGGGCGCATCCGGGGAATGGATGAGCGGAAAAATCCGGGAAGCAGACGCTTGGGCAGTGGTTATCCACTGAAGCTTATTCACATAAGCACTGCGGTTATCCATTAAATCGTAGTATTCACGACAGAGATTACGGCAGTTAAGAGCAAGATCAGATGGCATAAGAGAAAACTTTAAATCAGGTTTCAAGCCAACTAAAGCAGATTTTTTGAATCAAAACGATCATTATGTACTTTTCGTATATTCATATTTGTGCTATTCTTAGTGATGATAGGATTGACAACCGAGCAGTTAAAACCCTTATCACGAAGATAGCAGAAGAGTGGGTAGTGATAAATTTCCGTGGATTCCAGAAAGATGCGACTTTCAAAGGAATACAACTCTTCTGCTTCTTTTATTTTAGAAACAGCGATTGTAAGGGAATTCGTATTACTGCGTAGGATTTTGTAAGGCTATCCCACAAACTGTTGGTTAGGAAGTGTAATAGACACCCAGGAGAAAGTCAGCACCGACATCAATGCCAACAGAGATGCTTTGTATTAATTGATTTAAAAATTGGAGATTTGACACATCAGGATTTGGAACAGATGCAGATGTATGTATATTATTATGAACGTGAATTGATGAATGAAGGAGATAATCCACCCATAGGAATTGTGCTTTGTGCGGATAAAAGTGAATCTGTAGTAAAGTATACATTGCCGGAAAATGAAACACAGATTTTTGCTTCAAAGTATAAACTATACCTTCCAAGCGAAGAAGAGCTGTCACAGGAATTGCAAAGAGAGTACAGAGCATTGGAATATGATAAAAAAAATCAAAATAACTTTACTTAAAGAAAGTGTGATTTTTGTGGGAGGGTTATTGAAAGGAGCAAATTTATTAATAAAGGGGTGATTTTCGTTCAAAAGGGGTGAGAGAGGTAAAATTGATGAAGAAATTTACCCCACCATTATGTAATGGAAATACTTTTGCCATGTAGTATAAAATATACGTCCCACCGCACTGCGAAGTGACCACAGCATTAACGAAAAAGCACACTGAAGCAGCATAGAAAGAACAGGTGAAAGGATTCAAAACCCATGAATGAAAAACGCGGACAGTATGCTTATGAGATTGGTCATGTATTTTCAACAAAACATGGCAGCATGGCTGTAATTGCAAGACAAAAGGTGGAGAAAAAACCTGATCATTTCCGGAAATACTATACCTTGCAATGCGGAAGGGGCCACCAATATGAGGTTGGAGAAAGCTATTTGCAGCAGGGGCGTCTGCGCACATGCAAACATTGTTATCATCCTCCGATTGCTGAGACGGATCCGGATTTCGCATTATGGTTTGCAGAACCGCAGATTCCAAGGGAGAGAAGCCGTTATTCGCATACACTGGCAGATTTTTATTGTCAGGAATGCGGCTCATTGGTGCGGGACAAGAGTATTCATACTGTTTATCAGAGAAAATATGTCCCTTGCCCTTATTGCAGAGATGGTATGAGTTATCCGGAACGGTATGTCAATGCGTTTCTGGCACAGCTGAATATCTCCTTTCATAGACAATACATGGTACCGTTTGAAAAAGAAGGAAAGAGAAGTCATTATAAATACGATTTTTACGATGAACCGCAAGGAATTCTTTTGGAAGTACATGGCCTTCAGCATTTTGCTCCAGATGTTTTCAAACGGATTGGAGGGTGGTCGTTGGAGATGATTCAGGAACGTGATCGGGAGAAGGAACGGTTTGCAAAAGAAGTTCTGCATTTACAGTATATATATTTGGATTGCAGAAAATCGGAACCGGATTGGATACGAAAAGAGATTATAAGTAAATTAGCATGTTATCCGTTAGATGGTGTGGATTGGGGGAAGGTAAGACAGGACGCAAATACCTCAATGGTATTGCAGATGATAGAACTATCCAAACAAGGATACACTCAGAAACAGATTGGTGAAAAGCTTCAGGTACACCCTTCTACAGTCTGCCAAAAATTGAAAAAGGCTGAGGCGGACGGTCTGTTTGATGGAAGATGTCCAAGAGTGGTACAGGCCGAACAAAATCGTCAGCATAAACAGGAAAAAAGAATTCGATATTTGAAACAGAAAATGCGGCTGCAGGACCAGAAGAAATATTTGGAAAAAATGCAGTACAGACCGAATGAGGAACTAAAATCAAATAGCAGGTCCTGTATCTGCTGTGAACAGGAGTATCCACAGATTCAGATGTTGGGTTCTTATGTAAATACCCGAAAACCTATCCGGTTCATCTGCAATCAGTGCGGGCAGGAATTTGAATGCTCTGCTACATGGTTTATGGAGCATCACGCTTGTCCTTACTGTAAACAGCTTGCACGTATTCAGGGCAGAATTGCAGAGAAATACGGAGAGGAAATACAGGTTCTGAGCATTTATAAAAATTGTAAAACTTCCATGACAATGTATCATACGGTTTGTAATGAAACATTCCAGATTACTTATACGGATTTTATGAAACGTGGCTGTCCGGTTTGCGGAAAACGGAATCGTATTATCCATTCAGCAGAAACCAGGAGAAATCGCGAGATTCAGAGTTTTTATCAGAAACTCCCTGAAATAGAAGCAAGAGGATATACATTGGAAAGCGATGTATGCACGAGGCTTGGAGTACCCCATAAATTCCGCTGCCATCATTGTGGGGAGATCTGGGAGGTGACGCCCAGTGCAGTTATGCATGGAAGAAATCATATTTGTATCAGCCCGTGTAAAAAGAAGACGCCGGAGCAATTTCAGCAGCAGGTGGAAGCTCTGGTGGGGGAAGAATACACTGTCTTATCAGAATATCAGAATGCTTTTGCTCATGTAAAGATGCGCCATAATGCATGCGGACTGGAATATTCTGTGGCACCGGCCCATTTTACCAGCACAGGAAGGCGCTGTCCGAAATGCAGCAGAAAACGCTAGTTGGGTTCTTCACTGAGGACCTGGAGGCACTTGAGCAAGAGGCGGTTTGTACCCCGGAATTTGGCAATGGGCGGATGTTTTATTACTATATGAAAGAAGGTACTTCCAATGCCTCTGCCGGTGTGGGGTGGAGGATATACCTGGGAAGAATAATAGAAAAAGCGGTTATCATTAACTATTCTTATTTGGCGAAAAACTGCCGTTTCAATCATAATGTAAAGGGATGAAAATGCGTGTAATGTTCCATTTAATTCTGGTAATTCAAGAGTTATCAAAAGCACTGAAAGGCAGGTATAATTACTATGAATAAAGCCATAAAAACAGACTGGAAAACACTGGATATGCCGGAGGAAACAGCGTCATTTTCAATTGATATCAGTCTGACAGAAGGTGAATTTTCCGCACTTCAAAATGGTCATATTCCATGTGAAATGGAGGATAAGTGGTTTGAATATTTTGAAAATAATATCCTGTATATTCACCGGAGCTGGACTGGCATTTGTATTTATAAGGTTCAGTTTTCCACGGACAGAAGAGTAGAAGAAGTGGTTGTAAACAGGGACAGTGAACAGTATAGAGAGACCAATATTGAGCGTGATAAAGTTCAGGTCATGATGCGAATTAATAGTCTGTGCGGACGTACGGTAAATGGGGAATTAATGTTAAAATATATAAAGTCAGGGAGATAAAACGGAGCGAACAGGAAAGATAAATTGAAGCAAACTAAAGGTATAAAGTGGAACAAACAAGAAAGATAAATTGAAGCAAACTATAGGAATAAACTGGAGCAAATAAGAATGATAAACCAAAGCGAACAAGAAAGATAAACCGGAACAAAATAAAGAAACAAATCCCAACAAAGCGAAGAATAATAAAATATAACTATAAGGAGAAACAGAAAAAACAATGGAATATAAATACCTGAAAGAGCAGCTTCTGAGTATGTTTGACTCTGACAAACTGCATTTATTTCCGGAAGAATGGGGATTTTTTAATGAAACGGAAAGGGATATTAAGTGCATTGGATATGCCACAAATCTTACCGGGGAGATCATAGAACGAGCCGGAGAAAAAGGGGTGGATTTTCTTCTTACTCACCATGACTCCTGGGAATTTATATATGGATTGAAAGAACATTGTAATAAAATGCTTCGGGAAGCCGGTATGACACATGCCTTTTTTCATGCACCGTTAGACGATGCGGATTTTGGTACAAGCGCATCGCTGGCCCAGGCATTGGGGATGAAGGGCTGTAAAAAGGTCATGCCATACAGGGAGCAGTATTATGGAGGTGTTGCCGGTGAAATTATTCCCACGGATTTTGAGTCTTTTGCGGCGAGCCTTTCTCATATATTGCAGGAAAATGTGCGCTGTCATCGGAATAACGACAGGCCGGTCTGCCGGATAGCTGTGGCTGCGGGCGGAGGCAATATGACCAGTGATATGAGGACGGCAGTGGAGCTGGGATGTGATACATATGTTACAGGGGAATATGCCCTGTATTCACAGCAATATGCTGGATTCTGCGGGATGAATCTCTTTGTGGGAAGTCATACCAATACGGAAATTTTGGGCGTGAAGTCTATGGCGGAGCGGTTGACCTGTGGAGGCAAAATAGAGTTAATCAGAATCAGGGAACCAAATGATTGATTGTAAATATAATAATATGCACGGGAGAAAAAAGATGGGGAGGGTATGTCGGAGCAGTTGCGGAAAGTAAAGATAACCCGTTCCCATTTTATTGATACTGTCAGTTTAGGCGGCTTAAAGCGACATTAGATGTCTTAAGCTGCCTTGATATTATATTAGCGGGAAACCGCAGTGACAAAAGGAGGTTGAGAACATGAGTAAAGTAAAGATAACTGTTTTAAAAACCACCCTGGACAAAGAGCTGGCCCGGGAATACGGAGCAGAGGGCCTTACTGCCTGTCCCCTGATGAAGGAGGGGCAGATATTTTATGTGGATTATGCTAAGCCTGAAGGGTTTTGTGATGGGGCATGGATAGCCATTCATCCGTATGTATTTTCCCTGGTCCATGGTACGGGAAATGAACTGTTTTATTATGGAAACTGGATTAGAAAGCCGGGAGTCGCCATATGCAGCTGCAATGACGGACTGCGGCCTGTCATATTCAAAGTGGAGTCTGCCGGACAGGATTCTGCTATGGAATATGAGCCGGTCCGGTAAAATAAATCGGCTGGTTTGACGGATATGAATGGTTCAAATTATGAGAATATAACACCTGTATAAGACCTGTATTTCCCGTGTATAACGTCATTATGATCTGCATAAAAGACGAATTGGAAATGCCCGTCAGATGTACTGTATGATAAGATTATGCAGTATATATGGCGGGCATTAGCTTACGCAAATCAGCATATATGTTCTGTGGAAAACAGACTGTTTATACATTTCAAATTGGACGATAACGAACTATTTTGAAGTCCTGTTACGGGCAATACCGGGCCGTTTCAAAGCACCATTCCGGTCAGTATTTAATCGCATTATAATTCCGGAAAAGCTGTCATACCATCGCCGCACCTTCAGCAAGCCATCATGGATCTGTCCTGCTCTGTCACCTCTCCGGATCCTTAAAAATAGAAAATCCCGGCGGAAAATAAGTAAACAGCAGAAAACAAATCAATAAAAGAAACACGGCCATGGATGTCACATGGCTGTATTTTTCCAATCGACAGCTCCCTGACAATCCGCGGTATATGAGAAAGGCAGCAATTACACAAATGTAAAACAGGGCGATATCCAATACCAGGAAGTTACGTCCCAGCACGCTTGTATAGGCGTAAAACAGTACCGGTATCAGGAGCGTCCCCATGAGCAGTCCTGCGTGAAAAGCAGATATGCGGCAGGCATCGGTCACTCCCTTTAGGTTCCACAGTCCAAACAGGAGCATGGGGAAAAACAGCAATTTCATGTGTTCCCACACAGATTCATTGACAGGAGCGATAAGGCCGATGAGGGGATTGCGGCCGGACCAGCGGTAGGTGAAATGGAGAAGGGTCCCCAGTATGGATACGCACAGTATCCCGGCTATTGTTAGTGAAATATTCATATGCACCTCCTGTTATACTGTATGAAATAGGGACATATGGTAGAACATTGGACAATGCCGGGAAGGGATTTCGTTTTCTTTTTGACAAATATTATAAAACAATGTACACTGAAAATATAGTTTAAAGTCAGGAATATGCCTATGGAGGTTGATATGCTGAGGGATAATAAGGAGGATGGATTCAGCCCGGGTTCCATGCTGCATTTGTGGACAGCTCAGACAGATGCAGTCCTTGATTGTATCAGGGAGAATGGATTTTCCCAGGTAAAGATGGAATTTATTGACAAGAAGTATGAGGAGAGCGCCTGGGTGTTTAAGGAGGCGTATGGCTTTTTTAAACAGAGGGCCAGGCTCATGGTCAAACCGCCCGAAGGAGCTGAATCTCCTGTCTGGCTTTTTTTCGACCCAGGCTGGGTGTTTTTGTCTCCGGACAGTTATCTGCTGGAACTGTCTGTTCCCAGGGAACGGGTGGTGCTGTTTGACCGTGAAAGGTGGCAAAGGGTTCTGAATCTTTCCTATGTGGGGAAGGAGCAGGAGGACGAGGCCCGCTTTGAACAGAAAATGAACCAGATGGGTGTGACCACTTACTGGGAAGTGTTTCAGTCCGCCTTCTACCCATACTTGAAGTCAGAAATCAAGAAGAGTTGGGAGCGCATATTTGACATAGACAATACGGAACAGGCTAACCTGGGAGCCGCCGTATGGCAGCTCAGACAAGAGGATGTGGTGGGAATTAATTCCCATTCAGCTTTAGAAGAAAGGGATGGTTTCAGTGGAAAATGAACGGGTGAGGAGAAAGTATTTTAAGGATTTAAACCGAAAGGTTTACATAGAGAGGGCCTTGGAAATCATCAGGGACGAGGGGACTGAGGCCATTTCCATACGCAGGATGGCCAAGGAATTCCAGTGCAGCACCACCAGCATGTACCGGTATTTTGAGAATGTGGAGGAACTGCTTTATTATGCCAACCTGGGGTATCTGGATGAGTACCTGGAGGAGCTGAATGTCCATGAGAAGGAGTGGCGTGATATCTGGGACATGCACATTGGCATATGGGAATGCTACTGCCGTATTGCCTTCCGCTATCCCCAGGCCTTTGATATCATATTTTTCAGCGCGGCCAGCCGGAACCTGACCACAGCCATCCGTGAATACTATGATATGTTTCCGGAACGAATCAATATAGTCAGCCCATATCTTCAGGTCATGCTCCAGTCCACAGACCTGTTTGAGCGTGATATGGTCATGGCTGAGCGCTGTGCCCAGGCAGGCGTTATTACCATGGGGAATGCCATGAATATGAACCGGATGGTTTGCCTTTTGTATAAGGGGTACCTGAAGGAGATTCTGGATTATGGTCTGGAACCGGATGAAATCGAGGGTAAGGTCCAGGAGTTTAAGCGTGATGTGGAAGTCATCGTAGGTATATATGCCAGCGATACACTGGGTCATGATTATCTGGCAAATGCCAGATAGAAAAACATCAGAAACAATATGAACTGCCGCGGCTGTCAGAAGAGATTTCCGCGGCTCATTTTTTATGAAACCAGAATATAGGTGATGCAGACAGGAGGAATTGATATGAGCAAAGAGACAGCAAACGGATATTATACGGTTTACACCAGGCAGTCCAAAAAGGTGCTGGAGGAGCTGGAAAAAACGGGGGAATACCGGGTTAAAGAGGAGTATATCAGGATGAAAAATGACTCTATTTCAGAGTATTACCTGAAACTTTACCGGTGGTTTGCTGAACGGTGCAGGGAGAGAATTGATGTTCCGAAGGGGTGTTCTCTTCCCATATGGCTGTCCATGCATGATGAATACAGGCTGAGGAACACAGAGGATACGGTTTGCTTCACCCTCAGGATACCCCGGGAAAAGGTTCATGTCATTTCTGAGTATGCCTGGGGGTTCAGGGTCAATTATATGTATGTGCCGTTAAACCTGGAGGATGAGCGCGCGTTTAACGAGGAGCTGAAACGATACGGGATTGAAAATGAAATGGCTCTTGTCACAGAGTCTCTGGGCAATTATTATCCCATGCTGAAAAAGAGAATTATTTCCAGCTGGGACCGGGTATTTGAACTGGAACCCAATTCACCGGCAGACGAATTGGGGGTATGTTTTGAGATACAGAGGGAATGGATTGAAAATATCGAGTCCCTTACATGATGCATAAAGTTACCATGGTATTATCCAACAATGTTCTGAAAATCGTCAAAATGCACAAAAAGCCTTGCAAACCAGGCAGTTAATGTTAAAATATTAACTGTTAAGAGCCAGAACTATAGAAAATTTCTATAAGAAAGGAGTAGTTCATTTATGAAGCTGGAACTCGGTAATTTTTATGTAAAGGACATCGTTTTTGGTGACAAAACCAAGTATGAGAACGGTATCCTTACGGTAGACAAAGAGGATTGCCTTGCCTTTGTCAAGAGAGACCCGCACATCACGGAGGCAGATTTAAGAATAGTAAAGCCTGGTGACATGGTGAGACTGGTACCTGTTAAAGAGGCGGTAGAGTGCAGAGTAAAGGTAAATGGGGACGCACTGTTCCCAGGTTACACAGGACCACTGTCACAGGCCGGAGACGGAAGGACCCACTGCCTGAAGGATATGAGCCTTTTGGCTGTTGGAAGACACTGGGGAGGTTTCCAGGACGGACTCATTGATATGGGAGGGGAAGGCGCTAAATATACATATTTCTCCCAGCTTAAGAATCTTGTGCTGGTTGCAGATACAGACGAGGATTTTGAGAAGCGGGAACAGCAGAAGAAAAACAGGGCCATCAGGGAGGCAGTTCACAAACTTGCCGAGTACATTGGTTCCTGTGTAAAGGATATGGAGCCGGAAGAGGTTGAAAGCTACGAGCTGGAGCCGGTTATCAGGAGAGCGCCTGAGACGGAGAAGCTTCCATCCGTCGTGTACGTGATGCAGCCTCAGTCCCAGATGGAGGAGATGGGTTACAACGATCTCTGCTATGGATGGGACTGCAACCATATGCTTCCCACCTTCATGAACCCCAACGAGGTGTTGGACGGAGCTATGATTTCCGGAAGCTTTATGCCATGCTCTTCCAAGTGGGCAACCTATGATTTCCAGAATTGTCCAGTCATCAAGAGGCTGTACAAGGAGCACGGCAAGACCCTTAACTTCCTGGGAGTGATTATGTCAAACCTGAACGTTGCCCTGGAGCAGAAGGAGCGTTCCGCTCTGTTTGTGGCTCAGATTGCGAAGTCCCTTGGAGCAGACGCTGCCCTTGTGACTGAGGAAGGCTACGGCAATCCGGACGCTGACTTTACAGGCTGCATCGTGGCTTTGGAGGACGCAGGCGTTAAGACGGTAGGCCTTACAAATGAGTGTACAGGCCGTGACGGCAAGTCCGATCCCCTGGTTTCCATGGATGAGAAGGAAGACGCCATTGTTTCTACCGGTAATGTTTCTGAATTGATTGAACTTCCTCCTATGCCGGAGGTAATCGGCGAGCTGGAAGCCCTTGCCAGGGATGGTCTGTCAGGAGGCTGGGCCGGGGATGAGATTTTAGGGCCGTCTGTCAGGCCGGATGGATCCATCATCATGGAAAACAACGCCATGTTCTGCGGAGACCAGATTATCGGCTGGTCCACCAAGACTGTCAGGGAATTTTAGGAAAATCAGTGAAAGGAGTTTCGTTATGAAGAACGTTATCTGTTATATCAATCAGTTCTTTGCAGGCATTGGCGGCGAAGACAAGGCTGATTATGAACCGGAAATCAGAGACGGCGTCATGGGACCCACAGCAGCCATCAACCAGATGCTGGCAGAGATTGACGCCCAGGTTACCACCACCATTATCTGCGGTGACAACTTTATGAGTACACACAGGGATGAAGCCATTGAGAGGATTCTGACCGCATTAGAGGGCAGGGAGTTTGATCTTTTCCTGGCCGGACCAGCCTTCCAGGCAGGCCGCTACGGAGTTGCCTGCGGTGAGATTGGAAAAGCGGTTTCCGCCAGGTTCGGCGTACCGGTCATCACATCCATGCATGCGGAGAACCCCGGTGTTGAGATGTTTAAGAAGGATATGTACGTCATGACAGGCAGCCATTCCGCAGCCAGCATGAAGAAGGATGCAGGCGCCATGGTAAAGCTGGCTGATAAGCTGTTAAAGGGCCAGACACCGGAGGGACCGGATGCAGAGGGCTACTATGCAAGAGGAATCCGCCACCAGGTATGGCGCGAGGACGGCGTGGCAGCAGCAGACCGCGCAGTGGATATGCTCATTGCCAAGGCTACAGGACAGCCCTATCAGTCTGAGCTGATTATTCCCAAGAAGGACCTGGTACCCATTGCACCGGCTCTTAAGGACTTAAAACATGCCAGGATCGCATTGGCCAACACCGGCGGTATTGTTCCTGTGGACAATCCGGACAGGATTCAGTCCGCATCTGCAACACGCTGGGGCAGATATGATATTTCCAAGATGGACCGCTTAGCAGGCGGCGAGTTTAAGACAATCCACGCTGGTTTTGACCCGGCGGCTGCCAACGCAGACCCCAACGTCATTATGCCTGTGGATGTTATGAAGGAATTCCTGAATGAGGGCAAATATGGTTCTCTCCACGATTATTTCTATTCAACCGTAGGAACCGGAACCACACAGGGAGAGGCCAGAAGAATGGCCAAAGAAATCATACCGCTTCTAAAGGAGGACCATGTGGACGCCGTCATCATGGTCTCCACCTGAGGGACCTGTACTCGTTGCGGGTCAACGATGGTAAAAGAATTTGAGCGCGCAGGTTTCCCTGTTGTACTTATGTGCAACCTTCTTCCGGTTGCCCAGACGGTTGGCGTAAACCGTATGGTACCAACTATATCCATACCTTATCCTCTTGGCAATCCTTCCACCTCCAAGGAGGAGCAGCATTTGCTGCGCCGCTCCAGAGTGGAGGCAGCGCTGGATGCACTGGCTACAGATATTAAAAAGCAGACGATTTTCAAAGTAGAAATCTAGGATACAGGGCGGTACGAAATACGGTTCTGTATGCCATGAGTGATGAGTGGCTTTGTGTGCCGCCTGGCAGGGGGGCCTGTCAGGCGGCATTTGTGTTTGCTTGGGAGCTTATGTTTTCAAGAGAGCTTTTGTTTGGCTGTCCAGAATCATTTTGCCGGCTGTCCGCATGCTTTTAGGAGAAGGAGAGGGCCTATATGAAAGACAAAAATCAGGTATTCGTAGTTTCACTAGCAATAACCATTATCATGGCAATATGGGCAGTTGCCTTTAATGCCAACTTTACAGTTGTTTCAAATGCTGCATATTCATTTCTGACCAATAATTTCGGCTGGCTGTATCTTATGGCCATGACCGCATTTGTTATTTTTTCCGTTGCAATTGCGTTCAGTAAATGGGGAAAGATTAAGCTGGGACCGGATGACTCCAAGCCGGAATATTCCACTGTATCCTGGTTTGCCATGCTGTTTGGGGCTGGCATGGGTGTGGGTCTGGTATTCTGGGGAATCTCTGAGCCTCTGGCGCATTTTTCAAATCCGATTCCCGGAATTGAGGCTGGCACAGAAGCCGCCGCAAATTTTGCCATACGGTCCAGCTATATGCACTGGGGACTTCATCCGTGGGCAAACTATTGCATCATTGGATTGGGCCTTGCCTATTTCCAGTTCCGCAAGGGAAAACCGGGTCTTATCAGTTCCATATTTGAACCCCTGATCGGTGAAAAGGGAATAAACGGATGGGTGGGAAAGACCATCGACGTACTGGCAGTGTTCGCCACAGTAGCGGGCGTTGTTACTTCCCTTGGACTGGGCGTTATGCAGATCAATGCAGGCCTTAACTACCTGTTCGGCATTCCCACGACCCTGGTGATTCAAATTATTATCATTGCGGTAATAAGCGTTATTTACATCTGGTCTGCTGTTGACGGCATCAGCCGCGGCATTAAGATCATTTCCGACGCTAACTTATATATTGCCATTGGCCTGATCACTGTTACATTCCTGGTAGGGCCAAAACTTGAGATTCTTAACAACCTGACAAACGGACTGGGGCAGTATCTGCAGAACTTCTTCGGGGACAGCCTCATGATCAACAATTATGGAGACAATACCTGGGTGGGAGCCTGGAGAGTGTTCTACTGGGCGTGGTGGATTGCATGGGCTCCATTTGTGGGATCCTTTATTGCACGTATCTCCAAGGGCAGGACAATTCGGGAATTCATCGCAGGCGTGGTGCTGGCACCGGCCCTGGGGTCCATCCTCTGGTTTGCCATTATGGGAAGCCTGGGACTGCATTTGGGTATGGACGGTACACTTTCCGTTGCCCAGCTGGCGGATATTGCAAGCAAGCCTGAGACAGGACTGTTCATTGTTATGGGACAGTATCCTCTGGGAATGATTCTGTGCGTGGTATCCCTTATATTGTTATGTACATTCTTCATTACTTCGGCAAACTCCGGTACCTTTGTACTTGCCATGTTCTCATCCAAGGGAGATCTGAATCCGAAGAACGGAAGAAAAGTGCTGTGGGGCGTTGTACAGTCTCTTCTGGCTGTGGGACTTCTGGTTGCGGGAGGATTGAAACCCCTTCAGACCATTTCGCTTGCAGCGGCATTCCCCTTTATATTCATTATGCTGTTTGCAGGGGCTGCCCTTGTGAAGGCTTTGATGAAAGAGAAATAGCTGTGCGGTAAGATAATCAGATAAAATATAAGCGGGCCCGGCGCCCGCAGCGTAAGCATAGGTGTCCTGGATGCTGCCTTTTATTATAGAAGGCTGGCTTCCGGGACACATTTGTTTTGGTATGGGAAGATTTGGGATAGAAAAAGCGGAAAGATAAGTATTATAGAAAATATTATATAAGGAAGGAATTGACATTTTGGTTAGCCAATGCTAATCTTATCACATAAACGACTCATTAGCCAAGCAGAAGGAAGGTGATATTATGTCAACAGCCATTATATGCGCGGTCCTGATTATCATTGCAATCATTGGAATCAAGAGCTACGCCAAAAAATTAACCTCCGGGTGCTGCGGGGCCTCCTCCCAGCCATCGGTGAAAAAAATGAAAGTCAGGGATAAGGATAAGTCCCATTACCCCTATTCACGGCTTCTCAAGGTGGACGGTATGTCCTGCGGTAATTGTGCCAGCCATGTGGAAAATGCACTCAACAGCCTGGAAGGAGTGTGGGCCCAGGTGGACCTGGAAAAAGGCGAGGCCCTGGTGCGGATGAAACAGGAGTACGGAAACAATGAGCTTAAACAGGCTGTTAAGGATGCAGGGTATGTGGTCTATAAAATAGAAGAAAGCCCTGAGTTTTCAAACAGATAAAGAAAGAAGGTAAGGGCCAGCAGGTCGGCGCTGCCCCCGGGGCTTATATTGTTTTTAATAAATTCCCTGTCCAATGATTCAATATAAGGAATCGGGTCCTTGTTTATGAATTCCGGGTCATTTAGCGTTTCACGAAGAAGGGCCTGGATTTTCTTCATGGAATGATAGGAGGATCGGTTTACAATATTGGTATCCTCTGAGTGGGCAATGATATATAACAGGGTCACAGCGCCAGCGTCATTGAGGGAGAGGCCCCTGTCCAGCTGATGTTTCAGTACAGGAAGAGCTTTCTTTAAGACTGTGTGATAACCTGACAGGGCCTCGCCTCTGGCTCCTTTCATGCCATAGAGGGCATAAAGTCTTTCTCCGTTTGTGCGGGCATTTTCAACCGTCACATCATTAAAATCCTCAAGCACGTCTGCCACCAGATTCCTGTTTATCTTAAGGAGGGCGTCCGGAGAGTATGGAATGTGGTTGGCATACATGTAGCCCAGGGCGCCGTTCATGATAGCCAGGGAGAATATAAGCCCCTTATGTGTATTTACCTGGTTGGTAGCCCGGAACATGGTTTCCTCAGCCTGTATGCCCAGGGAGCGGAGCCTGGAAAAGATACGGGAAAATGGTTCGTGTCCGTTTTCAATCCCGCAGAGGGCAAATTGTTCAAAGTAGTGATTCAGTGACACGGCGCTGGCCTCAAAAGTGAAGATGTCCATATCCTGATGGGCTCCTGTATTGTTCCGGTCTACCAGTCCCGGTTTGGGAGTAACACTGACCTCGTATAAAAGCGCCTGCATGGACAGGGAGGAAAGTTTCCTGGCATGCTGTTTCGCAAAATAATTAGTCATGATCTGGCATTCCTGCTCCAGCAGCTCCTTTACGGAATGGGTCCTGGCACGGCTGCACACAAATGCCTCCTGGTTGCAGATAAGGCATTTCCGGGTGGAAAATCCCAGGTCTGTCCGGGATATTTTCATTCCGTCTGTCTGAATCACGTCGATGTCAAACAGTCTGCCAAGGGCAACAGAGTCTTCTAGCAGGCAGAGATTTTCTTTTATAAACCGGGCATCCCCGTCTACTGCCCAGAAATACTCATGTCCCGCATGGGATGTGGTGGAATAGGTGGCAATGATGGGGATTTTCCATGCATGGCACTGGGTTTCAATGAGGCGGATGCCTTCGTGAAAGGTCCGCAGAGCCAGAGGGAATACCTTGACGGGTCCTACAATATTCAGGGTAAAGGAGATGACAGGCAGGTGATGTTCAGACAGAAGCATTCTCTGGACCTCCTGCCGGTGCTCCCTGGCATCCAGCATGTCCTTAAGCGAAACCTCCCTGCCTGTTTTCCATCCGGTCTTTCAGGTGGTTGTTTTCCTATATGGGGAAGTGTATAATTAGGAAAATACCAACAGGGAGGGGAAACATCTATGGATTTGGAAGAACGGAAAAAGGCATTGCGCCAGGAGATAAAAGCGGCTGCAGTAGCGTTGGATGAAGGTTATACAAAGGAGGCGGACCTTGAGATATTCAGCCATGTGGCGGGGCTGTCGGAATATGAGCAGGCGGGGACTCTGTTCTGCTTTGTGGGAACCAGCGGAGAAATTGACACAGCGCCCATACTGGAGGATGCATTAAGAAAGGGAAAACGGGTGGGTGTTCCCAAGTGTACGGCCAGAGGGATCATGGAAGTTCGTGAAATCAGGAGCCTTGGGGATTTGGAGGCAGGAAAGTACGGTATATTGGAGCCGGGTGCAGAGGCGCCGGTCATACAGCCGGAGGAAATTAATCTGGCCATTGTGCCATGTATGTCATGCAGCCATGACGGCAGGCGTCTGGGGTACGGCGGCGGGTACTATGACCGCTATCTGGTCAGGACCCGGGCCGTGAAGGCGGTCATATGCAGGGAACGGATCATGCGTGCGGATATACCTGTGGAGCCCCACGACCAGCTGATGGATATGGTGATATCGGAGCATGGTGTCCGGCGGCTGGGAAGCCGGTGATATACCGGCCATCGGACTGGAATGAATAAATTCTTTCATAAATTACATAAATTTTATAAATATATGTCACAAACCAGCAGTGTCCTCCCTCTAACTTTATAAAAGGAGGCGGAAAGCTATGGAGAAACAGGAAAAGTATGATATGGAAAGGCTGGTTGACCTGGCAGCGTCGGGGAACAGGGACGCATTGGAGGAACTCTTGGGAGATGTGCAGGACATGGTGTTTAACCTGTCCCTTCGTATGCTGGGAACGGTTCCTGATGCAGAGGATGCATGCCAGGAGATACTGATTAAAGTAATGACCCATTTGTCTGATTTCAGGAAGGAAAGCCGGTTTAGCACCTGGGTGTTCCGTGTTGCTGTAAATCATGTGCTTGCGTACAGGAAGCATATGTTCAGCCACCATCCTCTGAGTTTCGAGTATTACGGGGAAGACATAGCTAACGGCAGGGAAGAGGATGTGCCGGATATGACAGGCGGAGTGGACCGCGGTATTCTGGAAGAAGAACTGAAATTGTCCTGCACCAATGTAATGCTTCAGTGTCTGGACGGGGAAAGCAGATGTATCTTTATTCTGGGAACCATGTTCCGGCTGGACAGCTCAGTAGCGGGAGAGATTCTGGGAATATCACCGGCCGCGTACAGAAAGAGATTATCGCGGATAAGGGAAAAGATGGCGGCATTTTTGGGGGAATACTGCGGTCTGGCAGGAGGAAAATGCAGCTGCAGAAGGCGCGTGGATTATGCTATTGCCAGCCGCCGGCTGACACCGGAGCGCCTGGAGTACAACGGCATGGAACAGGGACGGAGCAGGATTGCAGAACAGTGCAGGGCCATTATGGAGGAGATTGACGGCCAGTCCCGGATATTTGCAGAGATGCCCTTTTACCGTACCGGGCCTGAGGCAAAGGAGTTTATTAAAGGGCTTCTGAGGTCGGATGCATACCGTACCGTGATGATGTCGTAGAGGACCGGGCCTGATGCAGGAAAAACATGACATACAGATGTCATTTTATATGTGATATAATTTTGAAATGACAGATATATGAGATATATGATACGGAGGCACACGGCACCGGACCGGCAGACGCGCCGGTTATGATGGGGTTTCATCACGGCCGGGTCTGTCTCCCTTCGTTCTCCGGCATAACGAAAGGAAGGTACACAATGACATGGATGGAGGCATACCCGGCTCACAGGCAGCCGGACATGGAGCAAATCGGAAGGTATATAGCAAGTCCCTGCTGGCAGCCGCTTTTGGCGTGGCTGGAGGACACCTTTCATATATCCCCCAGGATTGAGTACAGCAGATGCTCCATGCAGGGAGGCTGGAATGTGAAGTATAAGAAGGGTTCCAGGGCAGTCTGTACATTGTATCCAGAGGAAGGGTATTTTATCTGCATGATTTCAGTGGGGGCAAAGGAAGCACCGGAGGCAGAACTGGCACTGAACGGCTGCACTGCGTATGTCCGGCAGCTGTATCATGATACTACTCCCTTTAATGGGGGGAGATGGATGATGATAGAGGTAAGGAACGGGGAAGTGCTGGATGATGTGAAGGAGCTGATTGGGATTCGGATGAGGAAGAAACGGAGTGTTTGAGTTTAAATTGCAGTGAAGGCAGCAGGAAGAGGCCGGATAATAAATCCCCCCTCTTCCTTATTTTTGTCTTGACAATCGGTTCGTGGCAACGTATGATGAATATATTAATTGGATTAATTCATTAAAATCAATTAATGAATAGGGAGAATGTATGAACAGAAGTATAAGGGGTTTTAATCAGGAGAATATACAGGATATGAACCGTACGCTGCTCCTTAACCTTCTCAGGAAGGAAGGAATTTGTGCAAGAGCCCATCTGGCAAACCTATCCCAGTTAAAACAGGCCACGGTGACTAATATTGTCAGTGATTTTATTGACTGGGGCCTGGTAAAAGAGGTGGGATTTTTAGTTGGAAACAAAGGGCGCAGATCCATAGGTATTTCCATTAATAACGATGACTTTGGAGTTTTAGCCATAAGGCTTGCCAGAAAAAATTATACGGTAGGTATTTTCAATCTGTCAGGCAGGCTTCTGGATAAGAAGCGGGTGGAGCTGGATGTGAACCAGCCTCCAAGGGTAACCTTTGAAGCCATAATCCATGAGGCCGGAGAACTCATCAGATCATCTGAATCCAGGAAAATCATAGCCATAGGTATGGCCATACCCGGTCCTTACAGTGAAAAAAGAGGGCGGATTGAGCTGATGACAGGCGTTTTGGGATGGAATGAAATTCCCATACAGGAGAAACTGCAGGATATTTTCAAAATACCGGTTTTTTTGGAACAGGATGCCAATGCAGGTGCCCTGGCCCAGTACTGGCATAATGATGAGGATTATAAAAATGGAGTTGTTGTATATATTGCGGTTGGGCAGGGTGTTGGTGCCGGTATCATCAATAATGGTGAGCTGCTGAAGGGCTGCATCGGTGTTGCCGGGGAGGTGGGACATACCTCTATCTGTTACAATGGACCCAGATGTGCATGCGGCAATTATGGGTGTCTGGAAAATTACTGTTCATCCATTGCGTTTACCAAAGAGGTGAACCGCGTATTAAGACCTGAAATAGAATATAATTTCCGTCAGGTATCCCAGCTCCTGAGAGATGGAGACCAGGTGGTTACGGATATTTTTCTGGATGCTTGTGATAAACTTTCTGTTGGAATCGTGAATATCATCAACAGTTTTAATCCATCAGTCATCGTAATAGGAGATGAAATGTCCCATATCCTTCCTTCCGTCATGTTGGAAAGGGTTAAGAGCAATGTAAAGGAACGGGTGCTGCCGGAAATTTATGCCAATATGAATATAACCATGAGCGTAGTTAGCAATGATTCTATGGCACATGGGGCGGCAATTGTGGCGATAAATGATATTTTCAATCATCCGTTAACATATTTTGAGAGTAATCAAAGAGACGACTAAATTAGGCGTGTGAAGACGATACATAAAAGAGGCTGTGGTCTGTGAAAGTGCACAAACCACAGCCTTGTTTTTGTGCAAAATAGCAAATAATAAAATTGGAATGCTGTATTTTTAAAAACTTATTGACAAAATATCTGATCTGTTGTAATATAAACTCAACTTATTAATTAATCCAATTAATGAATATATTCAAAAAATGATTATTTTGGAGGAGGAAAAATCATGAAAAAAACATTAGCAGTTGTTCTTGCAGCTATGATGGCAGCCAGCTTGACAGCATGTGGAGGGTCTGCAGCTAAAGATACAACGGCCGCGGCTGCCAAAGCACCGGCAGCAGAAAGTACAGCAGAGAAAACCGGAGAAGGTGCAGGGACAGACGAAACGGAAAAAGCAGCAGGTACAGAAGAGAAGAAACAATATAAATTTGGGTTTACAGAAATGAGCGCAGGCTCTTTCTTTGATGCTTGTTACAGTGGTGTTGAGGAAGTGGTCAAAGCCAATGGGGATGAGATCGTCCACGTGGAAGGTAAAGCTGACAGCGCATACCAGCTGGGTGTAATTGAGGATTTTATTTCACAGGGATGCGACCTGGTATTCTATAATCCATCAGATGCAGCGGCGTCAGCGGCAGCGGTCAAGGCGCTTAATGACGCGGGTATCCCCATTGTAAACTTTGACTCAGCTGTCAGTGACCTTTCTAAGGTGAACTGTTTTGTAGTGAGCGACAGCTATTCCTGCGGACAGATTGCAGGCGAGGAATTGATTAAGAATCATCCTGAAGGCGGAAAAGTAGCTGTATTGGATTTCCCGGCATCAGCTGCCGCTGCTGACAGGGCCAAGGGATTTGTGGACACAGTCACGGCTGACGGTTTATTTGAAGTGGTGGCGCAGATGGATGCAGGGGCAAAACCTGAGAAGGGACTGACTGTAATGCAGGATTTACTGCAGGCCCACAGTGACCTGACCGCCGTGTTCTGCATTAATGATGAGTGCGCACAGGGTGCCTATTCCGCTATCACAACAGCAGGCGACAAGATTGAAATATACAGTGTCAATGCAGGACCCGAAGCAAAGGCAGCCATGACAAAGGACGGAGTGGACGGAATCTGGAAGTGTACTGCTGCCCAGAGCCCAATCGGTATAGGACAAAAGAGCGCAGAGGTTGCGTATAAGATTTTAAATGGCGAATCCTATGAGTCCGAAATCAAGATTCCATCCTTTGCGGTAACACCTGAGAATATCGACCAGTATAACAAGTCAGACTGGCAGTAGGTGAGGTGGAGGCCTTTGATGCTGGACTGGCGGGAACGTGACAGTACAGTGTGGGCCCGGAGTGTTCTTAGGAGCGCTTCGGGCCAGCCTCCCTTTATTATATAGCATGAAGAGAGCGGGGTGCCAATGGTGAGTGCGGTTTTGGAAATGAAACACATAGCAAAAAGTTTTTCCGGCAACAAGGTGCTGCTGGATGTGGATCTGACGGTTGAGGAAGGCGAGGTCCATGCTCTTCTGGGAGAGAACGGTGCCGGAAAATCGACCCTTATGAAGATTCTTGGCGGAATTTATACCAAAGACGCCGGAAGTATTCTCATAAACGGCAGGGAAGTTCAGATACATAATGTAGCAGATGCCCGTGATAATGGTATCAGTATTATCCACCAGGAACTGATGCTGGCCAGACACATGACCATAGCGGAAAATGTATTTATGGGCAGGGAACAGAAAAAGGCTGGGGGGTTTGTGGACCTGGCCAGGCAGGAAGCCGAGACACAGAGATTCCTGGACCATTATGGAATAAAGCTAAAGGCTGATACAAGGCTGGACCGCTTGACCATTGCCCAGCAGCAGATGGTGGAAATCATACGGGCAGTGTCTTTCGGTTCAAGAATAATTGTAATGGATGAGCCCACTTCCTCGCTGTCAGATGCGGAGGTGGATATCCTCTACGAGATGATCCGCATATTAAAGGAACAGAAGGTATCCATTATTTATATATCCCACAGGCTCAATGAACTATATGATATTGCGGACAGAACCACGGTGCTTCGGGATGGGGAACATGTGGGTACAGTCAGGATGAAGGAGACGGAGAGGGCCGAGCTCATTGCTATGATGGTAGGCCGCGACCTGGCCAGTTATTATACGAAGAATGACAATGCAAAGGATGAAGTGGTCCTGGAGGTAAAGGAGCTGTCTGACGGCAAAATGGTCAAGAAAGTAAGCTTTGACCTGAGAAAGGGCGAAATCCTGGGAGTATCCGGCCTGGTAGGGGCAGGCAGGAGTGAAACGGTGGAATGCCTTTTTGGAATCAGAAGAAAGGTCCGAGGAACTGTCAGGTTCAAAGGCAGGGAAGTGGATTTTAGGAATCCAAGGGAGGCCATGGCCAATGGATTCGGTATGGTCCCGGAGAGCAGAAAGGAACAGGGATTATTTTTACAGTCCGGTGTGCGGTTTAATACAACGATTAACGTAGTTCCCAGATTTCTAAAGCATTTCATTTGGAACAGGCAGGCAGAGGAAGGCATCGTTGAAGGCAAGATAAACGATATGCATATTCGTGTCACGGGGCCGGAACAGGTAGTGGGAAAGCTCAGCGGCGGGAACCAGCAAAAGGTATTAATCGGAAGATGGCTGTGTTCCACCCAGTCGGTGCTTATATTGGATGAGCCTACCAGAGGCGTGGATGTAAAGACAAAATCCGAGATATATGCGCTTATCGACCAGCTGGCAGCCAGCGGAATGTCAATCATTATGGTTTCCTCGGAGCTTCCGGAGATTATTAATATGAGTGACAGGGTACTGGTTATGTGCAATGGATACAGTACAGGCATTTTAAACAGAGATGAACTGACCCAGGAGCGGATTATGACTCTGGCCACTACTGAGATAGGCGCTTAAGTTTCAAAACAGGAGGATAAAATGGAAGCAAAAAAGAGTGACGGCATTTTGCCTGGTTTTGGCAGGAATGTGGTTTCAACAGTTAAATATAATGGCGGAATTATCATTGGCCTTTTAATCATTTGTCTATTGCTGAGTGTCATGACTGACTCATTTTGTACAGTGAGAAACCTTTCCAACATCATGCGGCAAATATCCATTAATGTGATTCTGGCATGCGGAATGACTATGGTAATCATATTGGGAGGAATCGATCTTTCTGTTGGTTCGGTTATAGCGGTATCCGGATGTCTTTGCTGCGGGCTGATTACCAATGTGGGAGTTCCATCTATCATAGCTATTCCTATTTCCATCTGCGCAGGAACCCTGGTAGGGGTGTTTAATGGGTTTGTAATATCCAGAACCACTATACCTCCTTTTATCGTGACCTTGGCTATGATGAATATAGGGCGGGGATTTGCCCGCATATATACCAAGGCAACTACAATATTAGTAGATGACCCATTGTTTACTTTTATTGGAAGTGGTAAAATTTTGGGAGGGGTGCCAATCCAATTTGTATACATGCTGGTAGTCATTGTTATTTCGGGCCTCATACTTAACAGGACAAAATTTGGAAGGAATATTTATGCGGTAGGAGATAACAAGCAGGCCGCGTCTTATTCAGGCATTAATTCCAGAAGAGTGACCATGACAGTATTTGTGATTATGGGAATCTTTGCATCCTGCGCAGGTATTCTGAGTTCTGCCCGTACCTTCTCGGCACAGTTTAATGTAGGAGAAGGTTCGGAGATGGATGCCATATCAGCCGTTGTACTGGGAGGTACCAGTATGAGCGGAGGTGTTGGGCGCCTCAGCGGGACCATTATTGGCTGTATTGTAATCGGAGTATTGAACAATGGCATGAATATCCTTGGAATTGATTCCTCCTGGCAGTATGTGGTAAAGGGTGTAGTGGTCCTCATAGCTGTATTTATTGACTATATCAAGAAGATGAAAGATTAATCTTTCGCCGGAAAGGATGAAATATGTCAGTTATTCTGGGAATTGATTTGGGGACGTCAAGCGTGAAAGCCATGCTTTTAGACAGCGTCAAAGGGGTTATCTCGGTAGAGAGCAGCCCTTATGAGGTATCTATACCATTTGAAGGGTATGCGGAGCAGAATCCGGAGACATGGTGGCTGGAGACAAAACAGGTACTGGGGCGTTTGAGAGATAAAAATGAACAGGAATTCAACGAGATTCAGGCAGTGGGTTTTTCCGGTCAGATGCATGGAATCGTGGTGGCAGACTGTGAGGGAAAGCCTCTTAGGCCAGCTATTCTATGGCTGGACCAGCGATCCAGAAAAGAACTGGAGTCCATTAACAGCGTGCTGGATTTCAGGGAAATGGGAGAGATATTTAGAAACAGGGCATTTACCGGATTTGCTTTCCCGTCCCTTATGTGGCTGAAAGAGCATGAGCCGGAAGTGCTGCTAAAAGCCGGGGCAGTCCTGATGCCAAAGGATTATATCCGATTCAGGATGACGGGCAATCTGGCGTCGGATGTGACGGATGCTTCGGCTACCGCATTGTTTGACACAGCTAAAAGAGACTGGGCCTTTGGTATCATTAAAAAGTTTGGACTTCCCGAGGAGATATTTCCTGCTTGCAAAGAGTCCATGGAGGTGGCAGGGACAGTTACCAGACAATGCCATGAAGAATGCGGACTTAAGGAAGGAATTCCGGTTGTATATGGCAGCGGGGACCAGATGGCCCAGAGCATTGGAAATGGAGTATTCAGGGAAGGTGAGGTCATCTCAAATATAGGTACCGGGGGCCAGATATCCGCTTATATAAAGGAAGCAAAATATGACAGAGAGCTGAGGACCCATACCTTTTGCCATGCCCTGGATAAGGCATACACTATATACGGAGCTACTCTTTGCAGCGGAATGTCCTTAAATTGGCTGAAAAATAAAGTGCTGGGCATAGAGGATTTCAACAGCATGAGCCACATGGCCCAGGAGATAGATCCGGGCTGCAGAGGTCTGATATTTCTCCCATATCTGTCCGGAGAGAGGACACCGCATATGAATCCCAGTGCAAAAGGAATGTTTTTTGGTCTCAGTTTATGTCAGGACAGACGTTATCTGACCCGGGCCGTCATGGAAGGAGTGACGTTTAGTCTGAGAGATTCGCTGACTATTTTTGAGGAGCTGGGGATCCAGTGCGAAACTGTCATTGCTTCAGGAGGCGGTTCCCACAGTGATGTATGGCTGCAGATACAGGCGGATGTATTCAATAAAAAGGTAAAGGTTTGTGAAGTGGATGAACAGGCCTGTCTGGGTGCCTGTATTCTGGCAGGAACCGGGTGCGGGATATTTAACTGTATAGAGGAAGCTGCCCGCAGGTTTGTTAGTTTTCGTGAAAAGGTGTATGAGCCCATTCCGGAGCATGTGGGTCTTTATGAAAAACAGTACAGGGTCTTCCGGGAACTGTATGTAGCCAATGAGCGGTTTATGATTTAATACAGATGGATTCCGGAATCATAAGGAGAATACATATGGGAAGAGAAAAGATATTACTGGACACGGATATCGGTACAGAGGTGGATGATGCCATTACCCTGGCATATCTGCTGGCTAATCCGGATGCGGAAATCATGGGAATCACCACCGTTACCGGAGAGGCGGCAGAACGGGCAAGGCTGGCAAGCGTACTGTGCCGCATAGCGGGGAGGGAAGACATACCTATTTATCCGGGATGTGAAAATCCTATTTTTGTTCCCCAGATTGAGTTGTATGCACCGCAGAAAAAGGTACTCGGCAGATGGGAACATCAAAAGGAATTTCCGCCTAACCGTGCGGTTGCGTTCATGCAGGATGTAATACGAAGGAATCCAGGGGAGATTACATTGGTATGTATTGCCCCTCTCACCAATGTGGGGCTGCTTTTTGCAATGGACCCTGAAATTGCTTCCTTGTTAAAACGTATTGTGCTTATGTGCGGCTCGCCTACATATACCAGATACGATAATACAGGCGAGACCATGAGCGCTATGGAAAAGAGTGATGTTATTGTTTTGGGAAGTAAGGGAGTTATTGAAAATAACGCACTTATCGACCCTCACGCGACAAAGATTGTATATGGGGCAGATGTGCGGGAACACATTACCTGCGGTTTGAATGTGACCAGCCAGTTAATTATGAAGCCGGAGGAAGCGGAAGGTTTGTTCCGCCACCCGATTCTGGAACCAGTATTAGATATTGCCAGAGAGTGGTTTAAGGATGAAGAGAGAGTCACATTCCATGACCCGCTGGCAGCAGTTTCCCTGTTTCACGATGATGTGTGTTTATTTGAACAGGGGGACTTATTCATAGAAACAGACAGCTCTTTGCTTTCAGGATTCACTTACTGGAAGAAAAAGAGCGATGGGCGTCATAGAGTAGCCATGAAGGTTAATAAAGAGAAGTTTTTTGAACATTTGTTTGAGGTATTTTAAAGAGGAGGTAGCTGGGATGAAATATGGTATTTATTTTGCTTATTGGACGAAGGAATGGTTTGCTGATTATAAGAAGTATATGGATAAGGTGTCTGCTTTGGGGTTTGATGTCCTGGAAATTTCCTGTGCAGCCCTCAGAGATGTATACACAACCAAGGAACAGCTGATTGAGCTACGTGAATACGCCAAAGAAAAAGGGCTTGTTCTAACAGCTGGTTATGGACCTACTAAAGCAGAAAATCTGTGTTCAGAAGACCCGGAGGCAGTGAGACGGGCCATGACATTCTTCAAGGACCTGCTTCCAAAGCTGCAGTTAATGGATATCCATATCCTGGGAGGGGGATTATATTCCTACTGGCCCGTGGATTTTACCATTAATAATGACAAGCAGGGAGACCGGGCCAGGGCTGTCAGGAATCTGAGGGAATTGTCCAAAACAGCGGTGGAATGTGACGTGGTGCTTGGAATGGAGGTACTGAACCGCTATGAGGGGTATATTCTTAATACCTGTGAAGAGGCAATTGATTTTGTCGATGAGATTGGAAGCAGCCATGTAAAAATCATGCTGGATACTTTCCATATGAATATTGAAGAGACAAATATGGCTGATGCAATCCGCAAGGCGGGAGACAGGCTGGGACATCTCCATCTGGGAGAACAGAACCGCCTGGTGCCGGGAAAAGGCAGCCTGCCATGGGCTGAGATAGGGCAGGCGCTCCGTGATATTAACTATCAGGGAGCCGCTGTCATGGAACCTTTTGTCATGCAGGGAGGGACCATCGGTTCTGAGATAAAGATATGGAGAGACATGGTGCCGGATCTTTCTGAGGAAGCACTGGACAGGGATGCAAAGGGTGCGCTGGAATTCTGCAGGCATGTGTTTGGTATCTAAACGGCTGTTTCGCAACAATTACAGTATTAACGAATTTTTCCTGTCCAGATACTCATTCAGATATCCCGTGAAGAGAGCCATGTTCTCCAGCGATATCCTGGAAGGGGTATTATGTTTCAGCATATAGAGGGTACGCCGGGGAGGAGCCGGTGACAGGGGCAGTATCCGGACAGGGTACTGCTTTTTTAGTCCCATGGCCGTGGTGGAGGGCATGATGGTCCAGTAATCCCCGGCTTCCAGGAAATCATTCAATATGGAAATACTGGTGGCTGTCACCAGGGGTCGGGAGCCGGATCTGATATACCGGTCGTGCCACAGCTTAAACTGGGGACCCCATCCGATGTTGCTGTTGGCGGAGGAGCCGGTAAAAAGCTCCCTGTCAGGAGGGAGGACGGACGGATGAACCGGTTGAGCAGGGCAATCCTCTGCCGGTATCAGACCGGAGCCTTCCGGAACCACAAGCACCATGTCATCCTCTGAGAGAGGGGTCACATTTACATGGGGGGTGCTGATGTCATAGAGGGCAAATCCCACATCAGCCTGTTTGCTGCTTACAAGGGAGTAAATCATGTCCGCGGGATAGCATTTGATATCCAGGGAAAAACCGTGCAGGGATATGAGCTCCCTGTAAAACGGCGTCAGATTATAGTCCAGAAAGCTGTCCACTGTGGCAATGGTCAGGAAGGGGGAATCGCTCATTCCCCCTATCTGGTCCGCTTCATTCCAAAGGGCCAGCATCTGGGACGCGATATGGGAAAAGGCAAGTCCCCTGGATGTGGGCAGGGCGGACTTGACTCCCTTTCTGCGCTCAAAAAGCGGGTAGCCCAGCTCTTCCTCCATGGCTCTCAGCCGAGATCCGGCAGTGGATGGTGAGAGGTAGAGCTGTTCGGCTGCCTTTATTAGATTATTTTCTTCCAGTATGGTCATAAAAAGCTGTAAATCATCCCGGTTCAAGGCAAAATCCCCCTTTATCAGATATCCAGCATGGAAATATACTGCGCATGTTCCAGAATGAAATTTTTCCGGGGCTCCACTTCGTCTCCCATTAGGATGGAGAAGGTCTGGCAGGTTTCATGGTACATTTCCATGTCATTTATGGTTACGCGCAGGAGCGTGCGCCTGGAGGGGTCCATGGTGGTTTCCCAGAGCTGTCCGGCATCCATTTCTCCCAGCCCCTTGTAGCGCTGGATTTTGTAGGTGCCGTCCCGCCCGATGGCGTTTATGGTCTGCTCAAGCTCGCTGTCACTATAAGCATACCAGAGTTTCTTTCCTTTTTCTACCCGGTAAAGAGGGGGCTGGGCCAAAAATACGTGTCCCTCCTCGATCAGCTTCGGCATGAACCGAAAGAGGAAGGTCAGCAGAAGCGTGGTGATATGGGCGCCGTCCACATCCGCGTCAGTCATAAGGATGATTTTGTTGTACCGCAGGTTTTCAAGGGAAAATGTGTCCAGTATGCCTGTGCCGAAGGCGGAAATCATGGCCTTAATTTCCGCGTTGGCGCTGATTCTGTCCAGGGACGCCTTCTCCACATTGAGTATCTTGCCCCGGAGGGGGAGAACCGCCTGGTTTTCGCGGCTTCTGGCCAGCTTGGCTGATCCGCCTGCCGAGTCGCCTTCCACGATGAACAGCTCACATTCTCCGGGATTTTTGCTGGAACAGTCCGCCAGCTTGCCGGGAAGGGAGAGTCCAGACAGCGCGGTTTTGCGGCGGGCCATTTCTCTGGCGGTTCTGGCAGCGGTTCTGGCCTTCCTGGCTAACATGGCCTTGTCGCATATGGCCTTTGCCGCCGTGGGATTCTGTTCCAGGAACAGCGTGAGACGTGTATACACCATCTGCTCCACCACCGGGCGCACATGGCTGCTTCCCAGTTTTTGCTTTGTCTGGCCTTCAAACTGGGCGTCCTGGAGACGTACACTTAAGACCGCGGTCAGACCCTCGGAGAGCTCGTCCCGGCTCAGGGAGGAATCCGTGTCCTTTAAAAGCTTTGCGTTTCGGGCATAGTCATTGACTGCCCTGGACAGCGCCTGGCGGAAACCCGTCACATGGGTGCCGCCCTCTGGTGTGGAAATGTTATTGGCAAAGCTTAAGAGCTGCTCGCTGTAGGAGGAGTTGTGCACAAGGGCAAATTCCGCCTGCACCTTATCTGTCTCATGGCGGCCGGAAATGATTCCTGTATAAAGGGGTTCACCGTCCTGCTCCAGCCAGGATACAAAGTCCTTAAGCCCGTTCTGGAAACAGAAGGTACGGGACCAGGCGGTCACCGGACAGGTTGCCTCGCCGGCCGGGTCCCTCCGCAAATCGTACAGGGATATCTCCAGACCCTGTGTCAGGAACGCTGTCTCCCGGAGCCGTTCCTCCAGAATACTCCTGTCCCAGGCAATGGAAGGGAAAATGTCCTGGTCCGGCATAAAGGTCACCGTGGTGCCGTGGGTCCCCTGACTGCACGGACCCAGTTGTTTTACAGGGGCTGCAGGTATGCCGCGTTCATAAGACTGGGCGTAGGAAAAGCCGTCCTGGTCCACCTGCACATGCAGATGGGAGGACAGCGCATTGACTACAGAAGCCCCCACACCGTGAAGGCCTCCTGAAACCTTATAGTTGCTGTCGTCGAACTTTCCGCCGGCATGGAGAACTGTAAATACCACCTGGATGGCGGACAGTCCTGTTTTTGTCTGGATTCCCGCCGGAATCCCCCTGCCGTTGTCGCGGACCGTTACAGAGCCGTCCTTGTTCAGGTATACCTGAATCAGGGTGCAGTGGCCTGCCAGAGCTTCATCCACGGCATTGTCCACGATTTCATATACCATGTGGTGAAGCCCCTGTGAGGACGTGCTGCCGATGTACATGCTGGGGCGCTTGCGCACTGCTTCCAACCCCTCCAGTATCTGTATCTGGGCAGCGCCGTAGTCTTCTGTTACCGGGGATAAGGCTGATGTCTGATTCATAAGGCAATTCTCCTGAAATTAGTTAGAATATTGCCATTATATCAGAAAGAGTAAGGGAAACATTGGTTGATTTCCTGGGATTATATGGCGGGAAAATCCTGTTTCTTATTGATTCTTTTTCTATTTATCCTTTTCCGCCTCCAGCCACTCTATGGCCGCCTCATACTGCTCCCTGGTAAAGGTTATCTTCCCCTTGCATATGGAAAAGAATCCCTCCTCCTTTAGCTGGCGTATGGTACGGTTGAGGGTTTTTACGTTGACACCGATTTCTTCCTGCAGCATCTGCCGGGTGCGCAGCACAGTGACGGATGCCGGGGCGCGGGATGTCCCCATGCCACGGGACGACCCCATGCCGCGGGAGGATTCCATGCCGTTTTGGCGTCCGTACTTTACCATATAATCCAACAGAAGATAGGAGGGCGGGTAGAACAGCTTGGCCCCGTTATTGTAAGAGGAACGGTAAAGCTTGAAGGCGGTGTGGCGGGCAGCCAGGTTCAGTATGTTTATGTCGGATGCCAGCCAGCGCTCGGCATCCCTGCGGCTTATGTAGGCCACCACGTTGTCGGTCACGGCCTCGATGGTCACCGAGGTGTGGCTCATTCCGGCCAGAATGGTGACCTCCCCGATAAAGTCAATGGCTTTATTGCTCTCAATCATATAGACATTTCCATTTTCAAATTCATTGATGACCCGGTTTTCACCTTTTGCAACAATTCCGAAATACCCTAATTCCATATTTTTCTGGTGAATGATGGAGCCCGCCGCATGGGTCCTTACGGTGCAGCGGCTGCGGATGTCCTCGGGCATGTTCTTTGTATATTCTTTCAGGGCGGGCGCGGCCGCTTCCAATTCTGTCAGTGTCATTTGTATTCCCCGCTTTATTCAGTCATTTATTGTAAGTATATCATTTTATATTTCTTAAAATCAATGTATTTTCTTGTTAAAAGTGCTCATTTGTCCTTTTTTAATCTTGGGAATTTGTCTAAAATATTCAATACAAGGTGATTGTAACAGCCGGCCGGGGTGAAAATAAATAAAATATGGCCGGCTGGAAAGGAGGGGCTCTTATGAGCGGCAAAAAAGAAACATATGTGTATGGTTCCCTTAAGGAACGGTTTGCACTGGAATGGAAGATTTACGCCCTGGCATTTGGATTCATCCTCATAGCGGATAATATCGGCCAGATTAAGATTCCGGTGGGGAAAGGAATGTTTATCCTGTTCCCGATTTTCTATGCAATTATTCTGGGGGTATTAAGCGGGCCACAGGTGCTTAAAATCGTGGATAACAGGCATGTGAAGGCGGCTTCCAAACTGGTGGTGGGTATATGTCCCTTTATCGCCAAACTGGGGATTACGGCAGGGGCAAACATCGACACCATTCTTCAGTCCGGTCCGGTCCTTCTGCTTCATGGTTTTGGAAATCTTTTGGGGCCGCTCCTGGCACTGCCTGTTGCAATCCTGCTGGGCATGAAACGGGAGGCCATCGGTTCCTGTCATTCCATCAACAGGGAGTACCACATGGCGCTGATTAACAACATCTACGGACCTGACTCGGCAGAGGCCAGAGGAAGCCTTTCCATCTACATCGTAGGCGGTATGGTGGGTACCATCTACTTCGGTCTCATGGCATCTGTGGTGGGAATGACAGGATGGTTCCATCCCCAGGCTCTGGGACTTGGTTCCGGCGTAGGAGCGGGAATCATGATGGCAAGCTCAAGCGCCAGCCTGTGCGCTATTTATCCGGAATGGACCGATACCATTTCAGCCATGGCCAGCGTGGGTGAAACCATTGCCGGAATCACGGGCATGTATATTACCATGTTTATCGCCATACCCATGACGGACAAATTATATACGATTCTGGAACCAAAGCTGGGACGGTTTGCTTTAAAGAACAAAGAGGGCAGGGATATTAAGGAGGAGACGGTATGAGATACATAGAATGGCTTGTGTTGTTTGTATTGGCGGCATGCGGAACCGGTCTTGCCAATCTGATTGGCTATGGGGTGGGAATCACGGATTCCATTCCCGGACTGGCAGTACTTATTGTGATATCCATGGCAGCGGTGGTACTCACTAAGGTGCTTCCGCTGAAGCTTCCCATCGTGGCTTACTGCTCCATCATAGGGCTGCTTTCCGCGTCCCCTATTTCACCGGTAAGGGATTTTGTGATACAGGCAGCCTCCAACATTAATTTTACGGCCCCCTTTACCATGGTTGGAGCGTTTGCGGGCCTGGCCATCAGCGACCAGTTAAAGACGTTCATCAGCCAGGGCTGGAAGATACTGATAGTGGGGATCTTCGTTATGACAGGAACCTTTCTTGGCTCCTGCCTCTGGGACCAGATGCTTCTCAGCCTGGCAGGCGTTATCTGATAGCGTGAAGAGATGACGGCGGGGTGCGAGATATCTGACAGGCCGTCCGATTGAAAAAGGAGAAGATAAGATGCAGACATGTGATTTGTTAATAAAAGATGGTTCCCTGTTGATAAAGTATGACCAATTGGAGGAGCATGTGGATATGGCGGTTTCCGGGGGAAGGATTCTGGAGACCGGTAAGGAGCTGTGGAAAAAATATCAGGCCGTTGAGACAATAAACGGAAAAGGAAAGCTGTTTATGCCCGGTCTTATTGACAGCCATATGCACACGGGACAGCAGCTGCTAAAAGGGCTGGTGCTGGATGCAAAGCCCATAATCTGGACCAGAATCATGCTTCCCTTTGAGAGCACGCTGACTCCGGATAAAATGCGTCTCTGCGCCCAGGCAGCTGCTCTGGAGATGATAAAATGCGGTACGGCAGGATTCATCGACGCGGGCAGCTACCATATGGAGACAGCGGCTTCTGTCTACGAGGAAAGCGGCCTTCGCGGCGCACTGTCCTATTCCACCATGGATGAGGAGGGGCTGCCGGAGTCCATAGCCATGGACGCGGAGGAAGCGTTAAAGCGTACGGATTCCCTCTATGACAGGTTCCACGGAAAGGGAAACCTTAAGGTGTATTACTCTCTCCGGGCACTGAATTCCTGTTCCAGCCGTCTTGTGGAGCTGGAAGCTATGCGGGCCAGGGAACGGGGCACCATGCTTCAGGCCCATATGAACGAGTACATGGGGGAAATCAACGGTATCGTGGACCGGGAGGGAATGCGGCCCTATGAGTATCTGGAGAAAATGCATGTACTGGGAAGCAATTTCCTGGGCGCCCACAGCCTGATACTTTCCGAGCAGGAAAAATCCCTGGTGATGGAGCGGGGCGTAAAGACCTGCCACTGTCCCTTCAGCAACTGCGGCAAAGCAGTGCCGGATACGCCGCAGCTTCTGGAAATGGGAATTCCGGTGGGCCTGGGTTCGGACGGAGCGGCCCACGGCGGCTTAAGCCTCTGGAATGAGATGAAGATATTCCGCTCTGTCATGAATATATACCACGGCGTTCCCAACGGAAATCCCAAGGTGATGCCGGCTGAGACTATTTTAAAGATTGTGCTGGAAGGCGGGGCCGCAGCCCTTAACGAGGAAGGAAGCCTGGGCCGTCTGGAAGCCGGATACAAGGCGGATATCATCAGCATTAACATGGACCAGCCCCATTTGTGCCCCACCGGAAACAAGATTCACACACTGTTTGAATGTGTAAATGCAGGCGATGTGGAGGATATGATAGTGGGAGGCCGGATTCTCATGAAGAACAGGGAGGTCCTGTCTCTGGACGAGGAGCGTATTATGTACGAATCCCGGAAGTATATGGAAGAAAATGCAGATACATTTTAAATGATTCTATAAAGATATAGCAAGGAGGAAAACTGGTTCATGGTGTTCTGGATGATTGTTATGGCAGCGAACCTGGTAGTTGGCGCGTTTGTAGGACTTACGGGGGTGGCAGGCTTTCTGCTTCCCATCGTGTATACAGGTCCTCTGGGAATGGGGGTGACGGAGGGGCTGGCGCTGAGCTTTGCGGCATTCATTGTGTCGGGGGCCCTGGGATCCGTCAATTATAACAAGGCGGGAAACCTGGATATCCCATTCGGCATCCGCCTCAGTCTGGGAAGCCTTGCAGGCGCTGTCCTGGGAGTGAAATTGAATCTCATCATTCCGGAATCCACGGTAAAGGTTATCCTGTACGTGGTGGTCCTTCTCTCGGGTATTTCCATCCTGCTCCGCAAGGATAAGAGCCAGGAGGAGGGCGGTAGGGCATATGTCATCTCAGATCACCTGGCAGCCACACTGATTCTGGGATTTGTCACAGGAGCCGTGTGCTCCCTGTCAGGCGCCGGGGGACCGGTGCTGGTCATGCCCCTTTTGGTGGTTCTGGGAATCGGCATCAGGACCGCGGTGGGAGTGGCCCTCTTTAACTCTGTGTTCATCGGCATACCTGCCTGTATCGGATACATGATGCAGTGCTCCGTCAAGGATCTTCTGCCTGTTATGGCGGCGGCCCTTGTGTTCCACGGCATAGGAGTTGTATACGGAAGCAGGAATGCGGTTAAAATCAACCAGATTCTTCTGAAAAAAGGCATTGCTGTATTTTCTATATTGATAGCTATATGGAAGCTGGCCCTCTAAAGAGGCAGGAAAATGGAAAAGAGGACGGATTTATCATGAATAATATAGTAGGTAAAGGCGTTACCCGTGTTGACGCTTACGCAAAAGTCACAGGAGAGGCAAAGTACACATCGGATCTGGAACCAAGGGACTGCCTGTGCGCCAGGGTGGTCCATTCCACCATTGCCAATGGGCTTGTTAAGAGGTTTGACCTTGAGGACGCCCTTAAGGTGCCGGGCGTTGTGAAAATCGTCACCTGTTTTGATGTGCCGGATTACCAGTTTCCCACAGCCGGTCATCCGTGGAGTGTGGAGGCCGCCCACCAGGATATCGGGGACAGAAAGCTTCTGAACCGACGCGTCAGGCTCTATGGGGATGACATTGCTGCCGTTATTGCCTCGGATGATGTGGCCTGCCAGCAGGCGGCCCGACTCATAAAGGTGGAATATGAGGAATACAAACCAATGGTCACAGTGGAACAGGCCATGGCAGAGGATGCCACGCCTCTCCACCCTGATCTGAGAAAGGACAATGTAATTGTCCATTCCCATCTCACCATGGGGCCAGAGGATTTTACCTTTGAGGAAGGGCTCAGGGAGGCTGAGGAGAAGTACGGAAAGGAGAATCTGGTGGTCCTGGAACGGGAGTACCACACCCCGCGTATTTCCCACTGCCATATTGAACTGCCGGTATCCTGGGCTTATCAGGAGCCGGGGGGCAAGATAACAGTTACGTCCTCCACGCAGATTCCCCATATTGTGCGCCGCGTCATTTCCCAGGCATTGGGACTGCCGGTTGGAAAGATAAGAGTCATCAAGCCCTACATCGGCGGCGGCTTCGGCAACAAACAGGATGTGCTCTATGAGCCCTTAAATGCCTATCTGACCACAGTGGTGGGAGGGCGTCCGGTCCGCCTGGAAATCAGCAGGGAGGAAACCATTTACGGCACCAGGACCCGCCATGCCATTGACGGGAAATGCAGGGCCCTGGCCACAAAAGACGGAAAAATGCTTGCCAGGAAGCTGGAAGCCTATGCCAACAACGGCGGTTATGCGTCCCACGGCCACGCCATCTGCGCCAACTGCGGCAATGTATTCAAGGATATTTACCAGGACCGGCTGGGGGCTGAGATTGACTGCTACACGGTATGGACCTCCACTGCCACTGCGGGAGCCATGAGGGGATACGGTATTCCCCAGGCAGCCTTTTTATCGGAATGCCTTACGGACGATGTGTGCCGGGCAATCGGCGCAGACCCCCTGGCTTTCCGCATGGAAAACTGCATGGGAGAGGGATTCGTGGACCCTGCCAACGGCATTACCTTCCATTCCTACGGCCTTAAAAAGTGTATGGAGGAAGGGGCGAAGTACATTGGATGGGAGGAGAAGCGCAGGGCTTATGCCAACCAGACAGGCCCCGTGAGAAGGGGAGTGGGAATGGCTATCTTCTGTTATAAGACAGGGGTATATCCCATTTCACTGGAGACTGCCTCCGCCAGGATGATACTGAATCAGGACGGCTCCATGCAGCTTCAGCTGGGAGCCACGGAAATAGGACAGGGTGCTGACACTGCATTCAGCCAGATGGCAGCTGAGACAACCGGCATTTCCTTGGAAAAAGTGTATATTGTATCCACACAGGACACAGATACAGCCCCATTTGACACAGGGGCGTATGCATCCCGCCAGACCTATGTGACCGGTATGGCTGTCAAGAAATGCGCGCAGCAGCTGAAGGCCAGGATTCTGGATTATGCCGGGTTTATGCTGGGAGGCCGCCCGGCAGAAGAGATGGACGTGGCTCACGATCACATTGTGGAGAAGGCCACGGGAAAAGAGCTTCTTGACATGGAAACTCTGGCTCTTACCGCCTTTTACTCCCTGGAGCGCTCTGAGCACATCACTGCGGAGGTCACCAACCAATGCAGGGACAATTCATTTTCCTCCGGCTGCTGTTTTGTGGAGGTGGAAGTGGATATGCCCCTGGGACAGGTGACGGTAAAGGATATTGTAAATGTCCATGACTCCGGAATGCTGATCAACCCTGAGCTGGCAGAGGCGCAGGTGCACGGCGGCATGTCCATGGGCCTGGGATACGGCCTGTCCGAGGAATTCTTATATAATGACGCCGGCAGGCCTCTCAATGATAATCTGCTGGATTATAAGATTCCCACAGCCATGGATACGCCGGACCTTCATGTGAAGTTTATCCAGCTTGAGGACCCCACCGGCCCTTACGGAAATAAGTCCCTGGGAGAACCGCCGGCCATCCCGGTGGCGCCGGCCCTGCGCAATGCAGTGCTCCATGCCACAGGCGTTGCCATGGATACCATACCCATGACGCCACAGAGGCTCATAGAGGCATTTCAGGAAAAGGGTTTGATATAGAGCTGTAATGGCTGATGTAAAACAGCAGGTCAGGTAAGTATAAAGGAGAGTCATCATGTTTGATATAAAGTCATTTTACGAAGCAGATTCGGTGGAGGACGCCATTGCCGCCCTCACCGCGGATCCTCAGTCCCAGGTCATCAGCGGGGGGACGGATGTGCTCATACGCGTCAGGGAGGGAAAGGATGCAGGCAGGGGCCTGGTATCCATCCACAATATCCCGGAGTTAAAAGGCGTCAGCCTGGAGGAGGACGGGACCATCATCATCCGGCCTGCAACTTCCTTTTCCCATATAACCAATGACCCCATTATAAAGAAACACCTCAGCATGCTGGGGGAGGCAGTGGACCAGGTGGGAGGACCTCAGGTGAGAAATACGGCCACCATCGGAGGGAATATCTGCAATGGGGCCACCTCTGCGGACTCTGCCTCCACCATGTGCGCCCTGAATGCTACAGTGGTGTTAAAAGGGCCGGAGGGAGTACGGGAAGTGCCGGTTACAGAATTCTATACAGGCCCCGGACGTACGGTCAGGAAGCAGAATGAGGTCTGCACGGCATTTAAGATTACCAGGGAAAACTATGAGGGATGGGAAGGCCATTATATTAAATACGGAAAACGCAGGGCCATGGAAATTGCAACACTGGGATGTGCGGTGAGGGTAAAGCTGTCGCCTGATAAAACAGTGCTGGAAGACGTACGTCTGGCTTACGGCGTGGCGGCCCCCACTCCGGTGCGCTGTTACGAGGCGGAGGAAGCCCTTCGCGGGAAACAGGTGTCAGATGCGACCATATATGACCTGTTTGCAGATAAAGCCCTGTCCCAGGTAAATCCCCGCACATCCTGGAGGGCCAGCCGGGAATTCCGCCTGCAGCTCATCGGGGAGCTGGCCAGGCGCGCTCTAAAAACATCCATCACACTGGCAGGAGGTAAGGCAGATGCTTAAAGTAATCAAGCTGAAAATTAACGGGAAGGAACAGGAGACTGCTGTGGATGACAGGGAATCTCTTCTGGATACCCTTCGCCGCCTGGGCTTCACATCCGTAAAAAAGGGTTGCGAGGTTGGGGAGTGCGGGGCCTGTACGGTCCTTGTAAATGGAGAGGCCATTGATTCCTGCATCTATCTGTCCATGTGGGCGGACGGCAAAAGTATCATGACCGTGGAGGGCTTAAAGGGTCCCAACGGCGAGCTGAGTCCCATCCAGAAAGCCTTCATAGAAGAGGCGGCCGTGCAGTGCGGATTCTGCACCCCCGGTCTTATTATGTCGGCCGTGGAGATTGTAGGCACAGGAAAGAAGTACAACCGGGAGGAGCTGAAAAAGCTGATATCCGGGCATCTCTGCCGCTGTACCGGCTATGAGAACATACTCAACGCCATGGAGCGCATTGTGGAGGAGACATACAGGGTAGTAGGAGAATAAGGGTAGTGGGAGAATAGGAAGCTGCTGCTGCAAAAAGGGTAGTGTGCAGATTTGTCTGATTGTCGTGAAAAAACTGAAAATTTATACAGTATATACGAAAAAGACTATTAAAATTTAAATATTAATAAAAAAGTATTGACAAATAACCTCCTTTTGAGTATACTAAAACTATCAAAAAGAACGAAATCTAAAAAAGGAGGTACAGACCACCGGAAAGTGATTTTTCGTTTTCCATATAATCAAATGATTATTATAGAAAACAGAGAATAAGGAATCTGCCTGATGAAATGTTCAAAAGGAAACTGATACAATACGAGTCCCGTTATATTTTCAAATACTGAGTAGATGATCAAGGAACGGGAACATTTATAATGATATGACGAGAAAGTATCATTAAAATGTACTTGATAATGAAAGGTGAAAATAAACAGACCGTATAAGTAAAGGAAATCCAAAAGAACAGAGTAAAGAGAGCAGAAAAACAAAAAACAGGTATCGAGGAGGAGAAATCTGAATCGGTACTTGTTTTTTAGTGGAATAAAAGCGGTGGCGCACAGAATATAGGGCCTGCTTCCCATATGGGAATCCTGAGTATCGTTACAGGCCGGAGCCGGATGGCTTTCAGATAATGAAAACCATCCGGCTTTTTTTGTTCTTTTGGCCAGGCTGTGATCCGGGTATCTCAATCATTCCAATATATTGTAAATTTAAGGGAATACAGATGTAAAATTGCACAGAAAAGTTTGCCTGTATTTAGCAAGATTTAACGATTCTATGGGTGAATGTAAAATTGGGATTTACAAATATAATAAATCATGCTACATTTTAGATAACTTGTTAAACAAGTTAAGTAACATATACACACTAAAATAAAATAGGTATAAAACGGAGGGGAACATGATGAAGAAAAGAATCAGACAGTGGGCAGCATTATGTGCGGCAGTTGGCATTGCAGGCAGTGCAGTGATGGGATGCGGTTCGTCTGCACCGAAGCCAGACGCAGGGAGCGGGCAGACTTCCCGGGAAGCAGCAGATGGGACCGGAACTGGTTCCGGGGGAGGAGCACACATAGGAATCATTTTCACAGAGGCAGGACTGGGAGGCAATTCCTTTAACGACCTGGCCCTGGAGGGTGTTAAAAAGGCTGCCGCTGATTACGGAATCACTTACGATGAGGTGGAGCCAAAGTCCGTGTCAGATGAGGAAATCATCCAGGATGAGATGGCTGCGTCCGGGGACTATGATTTAATTATCTGCGTGGGGGCAGAACAGGTAGATGCCCTGACCAATGTGGCTTCCACATATCCGGAACAGCGGTTTGCCCTCTTGGATGCCACCTCTGATCTTCCCAATGTAGCCTCCTATTCCTGTAAGGAGCAGGAGGGAGCGTTTCTGGCAGGCGCCCTGGCAGCCCTTGCAAAGCAGGAAAAGACAGATGACAAGCTGGGAGACGGAAAGACCATCGGATTCATCGGCGGTGTGGATAATCCCCTTATTAACCGCTTCGCAGCAGGTTACAAGGCAGGGGCTGAGTATATTGAACCGGAAATGAAGGTGCTTGTAGATTACGCGGGCGGCTTCAATGACCCCACCACTGCCAAGACCATTGCCAACACCTTTGTGGAAAAGGGAGCCGACGTAATCTTCCATGCAGCGGGTGCTTCGGGAATGGGCATGTTCCAGGCCGCCGAGGAAAAAGGCTTTGCTGCCATCGGCGTGAACTTAAACCAGAACAGCATCGCTCCGGACTATATTATGGCCAGTATGCTTAAAAAGCTGGATTCCTGCGCATACCACGCCATTGCCAGCATTGTGGAGGACACCTACACAGGGGAGAACCAGATGCTGGGCCTTAGCGACGGAGGCGTGGATGTGACGGTGGAGGGAAGCAATATCAAGGTTTCCGATGATATCCTGGCCAGACTGGACGAGCTGAAGCAGAAAATTATATCAGGAGAGATTCAGGTTCCCTCTGAGCTTAATTAAGATAGGCCGGATAAATAGAGGAGGAAGATATGGACGCAATCAGAATGATTGGAATCGTCAAATGTTTTGGGCCGGTACGCGCCAATGACGGGATTGATCTCATCGTGGGACAGCAGGAAATCCACTGCCTCCTGGGTGAGAACGGAACTGGTAAGAGCACTCTGATGAATATTCTCTTCGGGCTGTACCATCCGGATGCGGGAGAGATATTCATCAATGAAAAAAAGGCCGCCATAGCCAATCCCAACGATGCCTATGCCCTGGGAATCGGAATGGTTCATCAGCATTTTATGCTGGTGAATCAGCTGACGGTTCTTGAAAACATTATTTTGGGAAAGGAATCCGGAGGATTGTTCCTCAACCGGAAGGAAAGCCGGAAAAAGGTGGAGGAGCTGGTGGAACGGTTCGGATTCAGGATTGACCTTCAGGAGAAGGTGGTGAACCTGTCCGTGGGCATGAAGCAGAGGGTGGAGATACTCAAGACCCTGTACCGCGGAGCGGACATCATTATCCTGGATGAGCCCACCGCGGTTCTCACGCCCCAGGAGGTGGACGAGCTGTTTAAGATTCTGCGCCAGCTAAAGGAAAACGGCAAGACCATCATATTCATCACCCATAAGCTGAATGAGACCATGTCCCTGTCTGACCGCATTACAGTCATCAGGAAGGGGAAGGTGGTGTTCCGGTGCGACACCAGCTCCACCAATGAGAGGGAGCTGGCCACCCAGATGGTGGGCAGGCAGGTGGAGAACATCGTGGCAAAGAGGGGACAGAAAACCGGCCAGGCCGTTCTGGAGCTGAAAGGTGTGCGCCTTCATGAGAGGGCCGGGGAAACCGTCAGCCTGAAGGTCCGTGCCGGAGAAATCCTGGGCATTGCCGGGGTGGATGGCAACGGGCAGCAGGAGCTGGAGGAAATGATCGTGGGAAACCGCAGGGTCAGGGAAGGCGAAATTTTTATAAATGGAATTCCGGTCCAGAACATGGCTGTCAAGGACAGGAAGGCCATGGGCCTGGGATACATCCCATCAGACCGCCATAAGAATGCCATGATTCCCAGCTTTTCCATTACAGAGAATTTCCTGCTGGGCTATCAGGAAACGCCGGAGTATTGCAGGAAGGGTTTCATTGATTATGAGAGGCTGAGACAGGACGCAGAGAAACAGGTTGAGGAGTTTGAAATCAAGGTGGCCGGTGTGGACCAGGAGATAGGACAGCTTTCAGGCGGCAACCAGCAGAAGGTGATACTGGGAAGGGAAATCAGCCATGATCCCGGGCTGGTGGTGGTGGCCCAGCCTGTGAGAGGTCTGGATATCGGAGCCATTGAGAGGGTGCATAAGACACTTCTTCAGTTAAAGGAGCAGGGAAAGGCAATCCTGCTTATATCGGCAGAGCTTTCAGAGGTCATGAACCTGAGCGACCGCATCGCTGTATTCTACGAGGGAGAGGTCAGCGCCCAGTTTGACAACGGGGAGTATACAAAGGAAGAAATCGGACTGTTCATGGCAGGAAAAAAACAGGAGGTGCGGGCTCATGAAATGGAACAGCAATAAGAACGCCCAGGCAGACGGAGGTGACCGGACAGGTGAGAAAGCCCGGACCGTTGGAAAAATCCGCGGCGGCAGGCACACAGCGGAAATAGGCAAATCCCTGGCATCCATAGGGCTTGCGCTTCTGATAGGAGCCCTTTTTATCCTCCTGGCAGGGGAATCCCCTGTTAAAGCCTACGGTTCCCTGATTCAGGGAGCTCTGGGCACACCGCAGTCCCTGGCCAATACAATCAGCAAGAGCATTCCGCTGGCCTTTACAGGCCTGGCCGTGGCCATGGGTTCCAGGTGCGGTATGTTGAATATCGGCGCAGAGGGCCAGCTTCACGCAGGAGCCATGGCCAGTGTCATCACCGCCCTTTACTTTAGCGCGCTCCCTGCTCCCCTGCTGCTTGTAATCAGCATCCTGGCCGGAATCGCGGCGGGCATGCTTGTGGGCAGCGTTCCCGGCATTTTTAAGGCCAGATTCAGCACCAATGAAGTAATCGTGGCCATTATGCTGAACTATATCTGTACTCTTTTTACATCCTATCTGGTAAACGGGCCCTTTAAGACAGAGGGTTCCACGGCCCAGACAGAGCTTATAGCCGAGGGAATCTGGTTCGGAAAGCTGGTGCCCAGGACCCAGCTCACCTATGCACTGTTCCTGCTGCTCTTTGTGGCGGCAGCCATGTACATATTCCTGTGGAAGACATCGGTGGGATACCAGCTGAGGGCAGTGGGAGCCAATCCCTCTGCCTCCGGAACAGCCGGAATCCGTGTCAACATGTTTCTGATTATGTCCATGACCATCAGCGGAGGAATCGCGGCCCTGGCGGGCATTACAGAGGTGTTTGGAAAATACCACCGCTTTATAGAGGGTTTTTCCCCATCCTTCGGCTTTACGGGAATCGCCGTGGCCATATTGGGAAGGAATCATCCGGCCGGTGTGCTTTTGACCGCATTGCTTTTCGGAATCATGGATATGGGGTCGCTGCGAATGAGCCGCGAGACCATGGTAAGCACCAACATGGTGACGGTAATACAGAGTCTGGTGATACTCCTGGTAGCGGCTCCGGAACTGATTAAGTGGAGCAGAAAGAGAGGATGACATATGGATATGATTAATAATTTTATCGGACTTACCCTTCAGCTTTCAGTGCCCATTATATTGGGGGCCCTGTGCGGCACCATCGCTGAGCGCGGGGGCATCATCCTCCTGGGTGTGGAGGGAATCATGCTCATCGGCGCGTTTGCCGGGGCAGCCGGTTCCTATGCAGCCGGATCAGCCATGGCCGGGGTGCTTCTGTCCGTGGTCCTGGGCGGTATGATTGGCTGGTTTTATGCCCTTTTCTGCCTGAAATGGAAGGCCCACCAGTCAGTGGTAGGCGTGGGCATCAATCTTTTTGCCAGCGGTATCACGGCCGTAATGTTAAAGGCAATCTGGCAGACAGAAGGAATGTCGGAATCCGTTCCCTCCATTTCCAATCTGACCATACCCAGCCTTTCTGGTATTCCGGTTATCGGGGCCTTGTTTAAAGACCAGTCCCCCTATCTCTATGCCATGTTCCTTATTGTAGCTGCGGTGTGGATTGTGTTTTATAAGACCAAGTTCGGACTCAGGTACCGGGCCATCGGAGACCAGCCCTACGCGGTTCAGACTGCCGGTGTGCAGGTGAACCGTTACCGTTACATTGCCATGATAGCCGCAGGAAGCATTGCAGGGCTGGCAGGTTCCTACCTGTCCATTTCCCAGAACAACCTGTTTGTGGCGGATATGACGGCAGGCAGGGGCTTTATGGGACTGGCAGCCAACATTTTCGGCGGATGGCAGCCCCTGGGCTCCATGGGAGCCGGAATGATATTTGCGGTGGCCCAGGCAGCCAGATTCTATCTGACGGATGCGTCTGTCCCGTCCCAGTTTGTCCAGATGCTGCCCTATGGGGTGACGCTGCTGGTACTGCTGTTTGTGGGAAAGAGGGTGAAAGGTCCGGAGGCACTTGGCAAATTGGTGGATTAGTTCTATACTAATCTATAGTGAGCTATAGTGAGGACTGCCCGCCGGGCGCGCGAAAGGAGCAAGCAGACCTGTGAAGGACAATGTGATAAATGAGAAGAATGTAAAGATACCGTTGTATGTGACTGCCTATGAAACCATCAGCCAATGGCTGAAAGAGGGAAAGTATAAGGCTGGGGATAAGCTGCCTGGAGAGAACATCCTGGCAGAACAGCTTGCAGTCAGCAGAGGCACATTGCGGCAGGCCATGCTGCTTCTTCAGGAGGATGGTTTAATCATAAACCATCAGGGAAAGGGCAACATTGTGCTTTCCAACCAGGATATGAGCAAAAGCGGGCTGGAGAAGGTGGGAAATCCCATTGTGGATTTCTGCAGCAGGCCCATTGATAAGGTGGTGACCGCCATAGGGTTCCAGCCGGCCACCCAAAAGCACCAGCAGGTGCTTAAGCTGCGGCCCTCCAGCGTGGTGGCGGTCATTGACATAACCTATTACTGCGGTGATACGCCGGCTGGCTTTGCCATGGTGTATATGCCTCATGAGGTACTTGACAACAGCGATGTGGACCTGGAGAATCCGGATACCGTTTACCAGTATTATACCGGGCTGCTGTCCGAAGGCGGCCTGTACAGCGATGCCAAAATCCGGCTGGGACAGGCCAGGGAGCGTCTGGCAAATATACTGAACATGCAGGAGGGAGACCCAATCCTGATTCTGGAGGAGGTGCTCTATTCCGAGTATGATACACCTGTCCTGTCCCAAAAGCTGTTCTTTGGTTCCGAGCAGCATGAGCTGAGCATACGAAGAAAGAATGACAGGAATATAATAAAGAAATCGGAGTAATCAAATATGAAAACATTCCATAATGAAGCGGGACCAGGACAGATTGGCAAGGCTGTCCTGATGCCGGGTGACCCTTTGCGCGCAAAATACATTGCAGAGACCTATCTGACCGACGTATTCTGCTACAACCGGGTAAGGGGCATGAATGGATATACAGGATATTATAAGGGTAAGAAACTATCGGTCCAGGGCAGCGGCATGGGCATTCCCTCTATGGGTATCTATGCGTACGAGCTCTATCACAATTATGATGTGGACACAATCATCCGGGTGGGGACCGCGGGCGCGATTCACCGCAATGTGGAGGTGGGGGATTTGGTGCTGGCCATGGGCTGCTGCACCAACTCTAACTTTCCCTCCCAGTACCATCTGCCGGGAACCTTTGCACCCATAGCGGATTTCGGCCTTCTGGAGGCCGCTGCGGCCCATGCCAGAAACAGCCATACCCCCTTCCGGGCAGGGAATGTATACAGTTCGGATGTGTTTTATGAGGACTGTCAGGGAGAAAAAGGACAGTGGGAAAAAATGGGGGTTCTGGTCCAGGAAATGGAGACATTGTCCCTCTACTGCACAGCGGCAAGAGCGGGCAGGAGAGCGCTCAGCATGGTGACTGTGGGGAGCAGCATCCACCATGACAGGGCTCTTACCAACGAGGAACGGGAGCAGAGCCTGGACAGCATGATCCGGTGCGCCCTGGAACTGGCGGCTGAGGCAGCAGAGGCGGCAGAGGAAGCCGGGACAGCAGACAGGATACTGGCGCCGGGATATACCGCATGACATAATGAAAGAGGAGAGGCAGATGAAGGTTTTACTGGATGTGGATACAGGTGTGGATGATTCCATCGCCCTATTATACGCGCTTTTTAATCCTGAGATAGAGATAGTGGGCATATCTGCGGTGTGCGGCAATGTAGAGGCATGGCTGGCAGCGGAGAATACCATGAAGATACTGGACCTGGCAGGAGCGCCCGATATACCGGTGGCAGTGGGGGCGGAGAAGCCATCCTGCCGGGAATGGGACGGCCGGGTTGCCTTTATACACGGCAAAAACGGGCTGGGCAATGTGGAATTACCTCCCAGCCGCCGCAGTACAAGAGACGTGGACGTGAGCCGGTTCCACATGGATCTGGCTGAGCAGTATGAGGGAGAGCTTATGGTCATCACCCTTGGCCCTCTGACCAATATAGCCCGCACCATTAGGGAATATCCCGGTTTTGTGCATAAGGTAAAGGGCCTTGTGATGATGGGCGGTACCCTGACCATGCGCGGAAATGTATCTCCTGTGGCCGAGGCCAATGTGGCCTGCGATCCCCAGGCCTGCGACCAGGTGTTTACCTCCGGTATGGATATCACGGTAGTGGGACTGGATGTCACCATGAGGACAAGGCTTAAAATGGAGCATCTGGACTGGCTGTCGGGCTGCTGCAAGCCGGCCTGCCGTCCGGCAGTGGATTATATGAGGCAGGCCATGGTCCATTATCTCAGGGGAAACCAGACCCAGAACTACTGCATGGGTGACTGTCCTCTCCATGATCCCCTGGCTGTTATGTGCGCCGTGACGCCCAGCCTGGTCCGTACCGAGAGCAGGAAGGCCAGGGTGGAGTGCGGCGGCACCTATTGCAGGGGAATGATTGTGACGGATCTGAGGGAGCACCCGTTCCAGGCGGAATACGTGCGTTTTGCGGTGGAGGTGGACAGTGAGAGGGCTGTCAGGGAGCTCATGTCGGTATTTTGGGAATAATGGAATAAAAAATATTGTGATAAGCTGCGGCTGTATCCATGTATATCGCATACATGGATGCAGCCGCATTATGTTTTTGCGACAGAGGACGGAGCGTATTTCTTTTATATTAACATTATATTTATACAAAGCAGCCAGCTCCCATATGGAATCTTTATCACCATCTGTGGTACCATACCCCTATCTTGAAAAGAGGAGGAATCATCCATGGCATTACTGTTAGGTATCATAGGAATAACCGCGGTTATTATACTGGCTTACCTGGTAATCATTTTATTGAGAGGTGATAAACAATGATGAATGTGGCGTTGCAGATGATAATTTACTGTGTCATACTGGTAGTGTTAGCAATACCCCTTGGGTCCTATATGGGAAAGGTGATGAACGGGGAGCGGGTGTTTTTGTCAAGGCTTCTGCTGCCTGTGGAAAACCTGATTTACAGGGTCCTGAGGATTGATAAAGAGGAGGAGATGGGCTGGAAGAAATATTCCGTGTGCACAGCCGTATTCAGCGTGATGAGCCTGGCGGTGCTCTGGGCCATTCTGTGCTTTCAAAACCTGCTCCCCCTTAATCCCCAGGGAATGGGCGGAATGAGCTGGCATCTGGGCTTTAATACGGCCTCCAGCTTCACCACCAACACAAACTGGCAGGCCTATTCAGGAGAGTCCAGTCTGAGCTATTTCAGCCAGATGATCGGGCTGAATTTCCAGAATTTCGTGTCTGCCGCTGTGGGAATTGTAGTGTTGTTCGCATTGATCCGCGGATTCGTCCGCGTGAAGGAGAGGGGACTGGGAAACTTCTACACCGACATGACAAGGACAGTCCTTTACATACTGATTCCGCTGTCAGTGGTGGTATCTCTTGCCATTGCCTCCCAGGGTGTTCCGCAGACCTTTAAGCAGTACGATGAGGTACAGCTGGTGGAACCGGTGGTGGTGGAACAGGAGGACGGCACCGCCGCAGAGGTCACAAAGGGAGTCGTTCCTCTGGGACCGGCTGCCAGCCAGATTGCCATTAAGCAGCTGGGAACCAACGGCGGCGGTTTCTGGGGCAACAACTCGGCGCACCCCTTTGAGAACCCCACTCCGTTATCCAACTTATTTGAAATGATTTCCCTGCTTCTCATACCGGCGGGCCTGTGCTTTACCTTTGGCAGGAATGTGAAGGACAAGAGACAGGGCGTGGCGGTGTTCCTGGCCATGTTCATCATGCTGGCGGCAGCGCTGGCCATTGTGGGCTGCAGTGAACAGGCCGGCACCCCCCAGATAGCCCAGGACGGCGCGGTCTATATGGGGACTGAGGGACAGGCAGGCGGTAATATGGAAGGTAAGGAAACCAGATTTGGCATAGCCACATCCGGGACATGGGCTGTATTTACCACGGCTGCTTCCAACGGCTCGGTCAATTCCATGCACGACAGCTACACGCCGTTTGGCGGACTTGTTCCTATGCTGCTGATGCAGCTGGGAGAGGTGGTATTCGGCGGTACGGGCTGCGGGCTCTACGGTATGCTGGGGTTTGCCATCCTTACAGTGTTTATAGCGGGGCTGATGGTGGGGCGTACGCCGGAGTACCTGTGCAAAAAGATAGAACCCTTTGAGATGAAGATGGCTGTGCTGGTCTGCCTTGCGACCCCTGTGGCTATCCTGGTGGGCAGCGGTATCGCCACGCTGCTTCCGTCCACCCATGACAGCCTGAATAATCCGGGAGCCCATGGATTGTCAGAGGTCCTTTACGCGTATTCATCCGCAGGCGGCAACAATGGTTCCGCATTTGCAGGATTTAACGCAAATACGCCCTTTCTGAATGTGAGCATCGGACTGATTATGCTGTTTGTAAGGTTCCTGCCCATGTTTGCCACCCTGGCCATTGCAGGCAGTCTGGCGGCAAAGAAAAAGGTAGCGGTCAGCTCCGGCACCCTTCCCACCCATAATGCCATGTTTATCTTCCTTTTGATTTTCGTGGTACTGCTGGTAGGGGCCCTCAGCTTTTTCCCGGCCCTGTCACTTGGCCCGGTGGCTGAGTTTTTCCAGATGATAGCATAGGGAGGTCAATGAGACATGAATGAACAAAAAAAGAGTATATTTTCCAATCATGAGATTATGTGCAGAGCCCTTAAGGATTCCTTTATTAAACTGAATCCAAGGACCCAGATAAAGAATCCGGTCATGTTTATGGTTTTTGTATCCGCCATCCTGACCTTTGTGATGTTCCTGTTTTCTCTGGCAGGTATCAGGGACGCTGCGCCGGGTTATATACTGGCCATATCCGTCATCCTCTGGTTTACGGTTTTATTCGGTAACTTTGCGGAAGCCATAGCAGAGGGAAGGGGAAAGGCCCAGGCAGATGCCCTGCGTGCAGGCAGAAAGGATACCATGGCATCCAGGATTCCTTCGGCTGACCGCAAAAGCGAGGCTGTCAGGGTGAAATCCACGGAACTGAAAAAGGGGGACCTTGTCTATATTAAGGCAGGGGAACAGATACCGGCAGACGGCGACGTGGTGGAGGGCGCCGCGTCGGTGGATGAGAGCGCCATTACCGGCGAGTCAGCTCCAGTAATCCGGGAAAGCGGCGGTGACAGAAGTGCCGTCACAGGAGGCACCACGGTTATATCCGACTGGATCGTGGTGCGGGTCAGCAGCAATCCGGGCGAGGGCTTCATGGATAAAATGATTGCAATGGTGGAAGGAGCTTCCCGCAAAAAGACCCCCAATGAGCTGGCACTGCAGATTTTTCTGGTGGCATTGTCCATTATCTTTGTGCTTGTTACCATGTCCCTGTACTCCTATTCCGTGTTCTCCTCCGTGGAGGCAGGAGCAGCCAATCCCACGTCCATCACCAATCTGGTAGCGCTTTTAATCTGTCTGGCGCCCACTACCATTGGCGCTCTGCTGTCTGCCATCGGTATCGCGGGAATGAGCCGCCTGAACCAGGCCAATGTGCTGGCCATGAGCGGCAGGGCCATTGAGGCGGCCGGAGACGTAGATACCCTTTTGCTGGATAAGACGGGTACCATAACACTTGGAAACCGCCAGGCAGACGCCTTTATTCCGGTGGACGGCCACAAGGAAATGGAGCTGGCAGATGCGGCCCAGCTGTCATCCCTGGCAGACGAAACTCCTGAGGGACGCAGCATTGTGGTTCTGGCAAAGGAGCGCTTCGGAATCCGCGCAAGGAATATGGAGGAGCTTCAGGCCTCCTTCGTGCCCTTCACTGCCAAGACCAGGATGAGCGGCATTGACTACAATGGAAATGAGATCAGAAAGGGCGCGGCTGACGCCATTAAAGCCTATGTGGACCGGCATGGAGGCGCGTTCAGCAGGGAATGCGAGGACATCGTAAAGCGGATTGCAAACCAGGGAGGAACACCTCTTGTGGTGGCAAAGAACGGACGCGTTATGGGCGTGGTGGAGCTTAAGGACATTGTGAAGCAGGGTGTGAAGGAAAAGTTTGCGGATTTAAGGAAAATGGGAATCAGAACCATTATGATTACTGGCGATAATCCGCTGACCGCTGCCTCCATTGCGGCTGAGGCCGGTGTGGACGATTTTCTGGCAGAGGCAACCCCGGAGGCCAAATTAGACATGATACGGGATTACCAGGCCAGGGGCCATCTGGTAGCCATGACCGGCGACGGTACCAATGATGCCCCGGCCCTGGCCCAGGCAGATGTGGCGGTGGCCATGAATACAGGCACACAGGCAGCCAAGGAAGCCGGAAACATGGTGGACCTGGATTCATCCCCCACCAAGTTGATTGAGATAGTGAAGATAGGCAAGCAGCTTCTCATGACAAGGGGATCCCTGACCACCTTCAGCATTGCCAATGACGTTGCCAAGTATTTTGCTATCATCCCGGCACTGTTTATGGGATTGTATCCGGGACTGTCAGCCCTCAATATAATGGGGCTTCACAGTGCAAACAGCGCCGTGTTCTCGGCTATCATATATAACGCCCTGATTATTGTGGCCCTGATTCCCCTGGCTCTTAAGGGAGTCAGGTACAGGGAAGTCTCTGCGGCCCGGATGCTGTCCGGGAATCTCCTGGTCTATGGACTGGGGGGAATCATCATTCCGTTCATAGCAATCAAGGCAATCGACGTGCTGATCACGGCCGCAGGGCTGGTGGTGTGATGTGTGAAGGAAGCAGATGCAGACAGCAGAATCAGTCAAAGTTAGGAGAATGTTTATGAAAACAGTAAAATCAGTATTGCCAAAAATGGCAGGTTTTTTCCTGGTCATGTTAATCATAACAAGCGTCATTTACCCGGCGGTCATCACGGCTGCGGCCAATGTGGCATTTGGCCATGAGGCCAACGGATCGGTGATTGTGGGCAAGGACGGCACTAAATATGGAAGCGCCCTTCTGGCCCAGGAGTTTACCGGAAACCAGTATCTTTGGGGCAGAGTCATGAATGTGGATACAGGGACATTTACAGACGAAAACGGAGAGCCTCTGGCATATGCAGGTGCCTCCAACAAGACACCGGCAGGCAGTGAGCTTGAAGCCATGATAGCTGAGCGGGTGGAGAAAATCAGGGCAGCCCATCCGGAAAAGGGAGAGGAGCCCATTCCTGTGGACCTTGTAACCTGCTCAGGCAGCGGACTGGACCCGGAAATTTCTCCCGCGGCAGCCGGCTACCAGGCAGAGCGGATTGCCAGGGAACGGAATATGGCGGTGGAGGATGTGGAGGCCGTCATCAGCAGGTATACCACGGGCAGGTTCCTGGGAATGTTCGGAGAGCCCAGGGTGAATGTGCTGAAAGTGAATCTGGCTCTGGATGGACTGATTTAAACATGATTTGCTTATGGTGTATAGAGTTGCCGCGCATTGCGGCAGCTCTACAGCTGTTTTAGAGAACGGAGCAATAGAAAGGAGAAATGGCTTATGGACGGGCAGCGGGATGAGAGACCGGACCCTGAGCTGCTTTTAAAGCAGAATTTTCCCAGGGAAAGTGACAAGGCAAGGGGACGGCTTAAAATATTCTTCGGATACGCGGCCGGAGTAGGCAAGACATACGCCATGCTGGAGGCTGCCCGGCAGGAAAAGGCAGCGGGACGGGATGTGGTGGCCGGATACATAGAGCCCCATGACAGGCCGGATACAATGGAGCTGCTGGCCGGAATGGAGCTGCTGACCCCAATGGCGGTAACGTATAAGGGAATCATCCTGAAGGAATTTGACCTGGATGCGGCCCTTATGAGAAGGCCGGATTTGATTCTGGTGGATGAGCTGGCCCATACCAATGCCCAGGGCTGCCGTCACAAAAAGCGCTACCAGGATGTGATTGAGCTGCTGGACGCCGGAATCAACGTGTACACCACGGTCAATGTGCAGCACCTGGAGAGCCTTCATGACATCGTGGCATCCATTACCCATGTGCGGGTATATGAACGAATCCCGGACGATATTTTTGATGATGCCGGACAGGTGGAGCTGGTGGACATTGCGCCGGAGGAACTGAGACAGCGCCTGGAGGACGGGAAGATTTACCACAAAGACCAGGCGGACAAGGCGTCTGTCCGCTTTTTTACAGTGGAAAACCTGTCTGCCCTGCGTGAAATAGCCTTAAGGCGGACAGCGGACCGGGTCAACCGGGAGGTGGTCAGGGAGCGGGATGCGGCGGGCAAGGATTATTACACCGGTGAGCACGTGCTGGTATGCCTGTCCCCCTCCCCCACCAATGCAAGGGTAATCAGGACCGCGGCCAGGATGGCAGGGGCGTTTCACGCGGATTTTACAGCGGTTCTGGTGGAAACAGCGGATATGAAAAGGGAACATGCAAAAATCAGCAGGAGCATGGAGGCCAATATTAATCTGGCCAAGCAGTTCAGGGCCAATGTGATTACCCTTTACGGGGATGATATTGTACAGCAGATTGCGGGCTATGCCAGAAGGAACGGCATTTCCAAGATTGTCATAGGCAGGACGGTGAGAAAACGCAGCTTCCTCCACTTGAAGTCCACCATAATTGACCGTCTCATCAAGGCCGTACCCAACATGGATGTATACGTGATACCGGATGCCGCGGCCAGGGAGAACGGAAAGATTAAAAAGCCGGAAAACGGACGGAAATACAGCATGGATATCTTAAAGACAGGCCTTATCATGGCGGGATGCACCTTTCTTTCTATGGTACTGGACCACTACAAGCTGGGCATCATCAATGTGGCCATGATTTACATGATGGGGACCATGCTGGCAGCTTATGTCACCAGGGCCGGTACCTATGGTTTTCTGGCTTCCGTGGCATCGGTGCTGCTGTTCAACTTCTTTTTCACGCCGCCGCGCTACACCTTTCAGGCAGACGGCAGTATTTATCCTTTTACCTTTGCGGCCATGCTTGTCTGTGCCCTGATTACCAGCTCCATGGCGGCCAGGCTTAAGCGGGAAGCAGAGAAAAGTGAGGCTGAATCGGGGTATATGCAGATTCTGTTTGGTATCAACCGGAATCTGAGAAAGGGAACCACCCGTGAAGAGATACTGGATATATGCGGAAGGCTGGTACAGAGCTTATTAAAACGCAACATTGTTATATACGATATGCTGGACGGGAAAATGAACCGGATGAAGATATATCCGGCCTCGGAAGGAGAGGACGCGTCCTCTCTTACCTCCCTGTTTAAGAACCCGGACGAGATGGCTGTGGCGGCCTGGGTCTATAAAAACCATCATAAGGCCGGAGCCACCACAGATACACTGCCGGGAGCCAGGGCTAGATATACGCCCGTATATAAGGATGATACGGTCTATGCGGTCATTGGTGTGGAGATGAAAGGGGGAGACATCATTAAGCCCAATGACAAGAATGTCTTAAATATCATTGCCGAGGAGACTTCCTACCGGTTAAAGGATATGAGCGGGCCGCGTATTTGCAGATAATTTATACAATACCGTGAACCATGGATGGAATCTTTACGCTATCTGGTAGTATCCTTTAAGCAGGAAGAGAGGGAATTGCCATGACAGCTAAAATGATATTTAAGTTAAAGAGTCCCGTGGGACAGAAGATAGATAATTTGTGTGAACGCTTTCCGCTGATTTCCAGCGTAATTGTGCAGCTGGCCGCGGCCATATTCATGGTAGGGGTGGTGACCTCTGTGGGACTGATAGGGGGGACCGTCATATGGCTGTTTTATAAGGCATTCGGAATCATGTAGGCATGGCGGAGGGACCGGTTTGATTTGACATGGCCGGTATTCATGGTATAGTATTTAGTATAAAGAGGGGGATAAAGATATCTTTATAGAATCTTTATGCCCCCTTAATACATTTTCTCTAGTTTCTTTATATGGTTCTCTTTTACAATAGAATTGGGAACATATAAATGAAAGGAGGAGATCGTATGTTATTCCATAAAAATAAATGTATCGTAATCGCGGGCTGCGGACCGTTGGGGGCTGCGCTGGCAAAGTCATTATATAAGAAAGGCCATAAAGTTGTGGTGCTGGATAAGGACAGGGAAAGCTTCCGTTACCTGCCGGAGGAGTTCAGGGGGTATGAGATGGAAGGGGACCCAACGGATCCCCAGGTCTTAAAGGCAGCCGGGATTGAGGATGCAGGTCTGTTTATCGCATCCACCCAGGATGACAATACCAATCTCCTGCTGGCTCAGATTGCCAGCCGTATTTTCCATGTGAGCCAGGTCTATGCCCGTCTGGATGACACCGGAAGGCACCAGCTGGTTACGGATCTGCCTGTTAAACCCATCAGTCTCTATGATTTGTCAGCGGATGATTATGGACGTCTGGCAGAGACAGTGAGCAGGGAGGTGGCTGTGTGAGCATGAAGATAGCAGTGGCGCTGGGGGGAGAATATGCGGATTTTCTCATCGGCCTTCTGATGGAGAAAAAATATAAGGTAACTGTGATCGATCCGGACAAAGCATTCTGTGAGCATCTCTGCGCCTCCTACAATGTGAACGCGGTTCTGGGAGATCCCTGCAGGCAGTTTATTCTGGAGGAAGCAGGTATCCGCAATTATGATGTTATCCTGGCCCTGGGCCGGGAGGACACGGATAATTTTGAGATATGCCAGATGGGCAGGAAGGTTCTGGGAATCAAACGGTCCGTCTGCCTGGTGCACAACCCCAGGAACGCGGCTCTGTTTGAGGAGCTGGGAGTGGACAGGGCAGTGAACCTGCCCATGATCCTTGCCCAGGCCATTTTAGGGCAAAAGCAGGAAGAGGGAGAGTAAAAGGAGTTATGTTATATAGTTGGGACTGGGTTCTGGACTTTGTAAAGGCATGTGCAAAAATGGCTGTCATATGGGTGATTTCCACCATACTGGCCATTGTGCTGGACAGCTGCGGGATCAGGGCGGAGAACCTGCTTTTAGTATATCTGCTGGGGGTGCTCATCAGCATACTGGCTACCAGCAGCCTGGCCTGGGCCCTGTGCGCGGCCATTGTCTTTACCTTTACGTTCAACTATCTCTTTACGGAGCCAAAGCTTACGTTCCATATGGATGATGTGAACTACGTGGTATCCTCCATTGTCTTTGTGGCGGCTGCCTCTATTGTGGCCACCCTGGTGGTGAAGCTGCAGAAGCAGATGCAGATTGCCAACAAAAAGAGAGAGATTACGGCCAGGATGAATGAGATAGGAAGCGGATTCCTGAATCTGTCCGGTTACCAGCAGATTAAGGAGTACAGCGAAGAAAGCCTGTCCAATCTGACCGGAAAGCCGGTGAGCGTCCTGTTGAAGGAGGACGAGAAAAAGGAATTTCCCAATTACATGGCGGAATGGTGCTACAGGCAGTCCATTCCCTGCGGTCATGGAGAATGCCAGTTTCCGGATGACAATGGGCTGTACGTGCCTATCCGCAACCGGGAAAAGACCTACGGTGTGATTATATTTGACTGTGAGGGCTGGACCTTAAGCGAAGAGGAAAAGATATATGTGGACACGGTCATTTCCCAGCTGACCCTGGTTATTGAGAGGGAGCTGCTCAGCCGGGAGAAGGAAAATACCAGGATTCAGGTAGAGCGGGAACGGTTAAAGAGCACCCTTTTAAGGAGCATATCCCACGACCTGCGCACGCCTCTTACAGGAATTACCGGCAGTGCGGGATTTCTTCTGGACAATCTGGGCATCATGGATGAAGCTACGATTAAGAGCATGCTGAAGGATATATGCTCGGATTCCGAATGGCTCAGCACCATGGTGGAAAACCTGCTGAACCTGACGCGAATCCAGGAGGGCCGTCTGGATATCAATAAAAAGAAGGAAGTGGTGGACGACCTTGTGGCCTCCGCTGTCCGGCTGGTTTCCAACCGGGTGGGGAACCATACACTTAAGATGGAGACGCCGGAGGACATACTTCTGGTATCTGTGGACGGGAGACTGTTCATCCAGGTTCTGGTCAATCTTCTGGACAATGCGTTCCGCCATTCCGGGACCGGCACCACGGTGACCCTCAGGGTAAAACAGGATGGAAATTGCCTGAAGTTTGTGGTTTCAGATAATGGAATAGGGATTCCCAATGATAAGATAGATAAGATTTTCGATAATTTCTTTACCACTGCTTATGAGAACGGGGATAAGCAGCGGGGCGTGGGCCTGGGGCTTACCATATGCAAGGCCATGGTGGAGGCCCAGGGCGGCACCATCAGGGCCTTCAACAGCCCCCAGGGGGGAGCTGTATTTGAAGTATCAATGCCAATGGAGGACAGGAAGGATGAATGAGACAACGATCCTTGTCATTGAGGATGACAAGAGCATACAGAATTTTATGAAGATATCCCTGAAGACAAGGGGTTACGCTTATATATTGGCTGATAACGGACTGTCCGGCATATCCCTCTTTTACGCGGATCATCCGGACCTGATTCTGCTGGATTTGGGACTGCCGGATATCGACGGCATGGAGGTGCTGCGCCAGATCCGCCAGAAGTCCGATGTGCCCATTATCGTGGTTTCCGCCAGGGGACAGGAGCGGGAGAAAATAAGCGCCCTGGACCAGGGAGCGGACGACTACGTGACTAAGCCCTTCAGCGCCGAGGAGCTGCTGGCCAGAATCCGCGTGGGGCTGCGCCATAAGAGCTCCACGGTGAACCACCAGGAGCAGGAGTTCTGTCTGGACTATTTCCGGCTGGATTTTGAAAAGCGTAAACTGTATGTCCATGACCAGGAAGTACATCTGACTCCCCTGGAATATAAGATGATGGTCCTTCTGGTGAATAACAGCGGCAAGGTGCTGACCCATCATTATATCCAGCAGGAGGTGTGGGGATATGACACCACGGATGATTACCAGTCCCTGCGGGTGTTCATGGCAAATATACGGAGAAAGATTGAGGATAACACGGCCAATCCCAGGTTCATACTCACAGAGGTGGGCGTGGGGTACAGGTTTGTGGATGAATAGAAGGAACCCAAGGGTGCAGCAGTTCAGATACGTTCCAGGATATACCGGGAAGCAGGCGTCAAAAGAGGCAGGCGGACCGGTATTTTTTTGAATATTTTTTCTGGAAGTAAAATAGTCTTGAAAAAATCCCCTAAACTGATTAAACTGATACCATGAGAATATTATATGAAAAAACGCTGGACGGGGTATGCCTCCAGCGTTGTTATGGTTTGGACAAAATTCTGGAGATACCGGGGACGGTGGATGGCATGCCTGTGACCGAGTTTGCAGGCTACCTTTTTTCGGATACAGTGCGCAGGCGGGAACCGCCGCCCTGTGAATATCTGGGGGAGCCGGAGCTTTGCGGCAGCCGGGTGGAGGAAATCATACTGCCGGATACAATCAGGAAGGTGGGAGCCTATGGTTTCTATAACTGCAGCGGCCTGAAGCGGCTCTCATGCAGCAGCGCCGTGGAGGACTGGGGAGCCGGGGTATTTACCGGCTGTACAGGTCTCAGGTGCCTGGATATCCGCGTTGCGGAGGGCAGGAAATCCTGTTTTAAGGATATCCTGTCGGAGCTTCACCAGACCCTGTCCGTAAATTACAGGTCCGGTTCAGGGACGCTCCTGGCAAAGCTTATATTTCCGGAATTTTTTGAGGAGTCCGTGGAGAACACACCGGCCCGCATCATCATGAGGGAAATGCACGGCTGCGGCCATATGTACCGGTACTGTTTTGACGGAGGGGATTTCCGTTTTGATGAATATGACAGGCTGTTTCCCCATGTAAAGGTCCAGGAAAAGCCGGAGCTGGCAGTGCGTCTGGCCCTGTACCGCCTGTACTGGCCCTGCGGTTTAAGGGAAAGTGCAGAGGATGAGTACTGGGATTATGTAAGAACTCATGCCGGTGAAGGCGCAAAGGGGCTGATAGAGCGGGGAGAGCGGGATATCCTGGGCTTTATGGCCCGGTCGGCCCGGCTGGGAGAGGATGAGATTAAGAAGATGATAGAAGCCGCTGCCGGGTCCGGTGATGCCCAATCCTCCGCGCTTTTGCTGGATGTGAAGCACAGACGCCTCAGCCCGGCAGGAAGAAACGGACAGGGGGAGGAAGCGAAGCGCTGCGGGCGGAAGCGGACATTTGAATTATAGATGGCGGAACCGTCATAACTTAAGTCAGTAAAGCATCAGATTATATAAATAAAATATACCAGGAGGAAAATAATGGCTAAGAAGACAAAAGGACAGGAATTACAGGAGCAGCTTACATGGGCGTTCCCTCATATTGGAAAGGATAAACCGGAGCAGGCGGAAAAGGCGTTTAAATACTGCGAGGGCTATAAGGAATTTCTGGATGCGGGAAAGACCGAGCGGGAGTGTGTGAAGGAAGCGGTAAAGATGCTTAAAAAGGCAGGCTATAAGCCCTTTGACTCAGGGGAATCCTATGAGCCGGGAGATAAGGTGTATTATGTGAACCGGGGCAAATCGCTGATTGCCACCACCTTTGGAAAGAAGCCCCTGGACCAGGGCCTGAGAATCAACGGAGCCCATATTGATTCTCCCAGGCTGGACTTAAAGCCCAATCCCCTGTACGAGAAGGAGGATATAGCATTTTTCAAAACCCATTATTACGGCGGCATCCGCAAATACCAGTGGGGGACCATTCCCCTGGCCATGCATGGCGTGGTGGTGAAGAAAAACGGAGAGACGGTGGAGGTTTCCATTGGAGAGGATGAGAAGGAGCCGGTATTCTGCGTGACGGACCTGCTTCCCCACCTGGCTGCCAGGCAGAACGAGCGTCCCTTAAAGGACGGGTTAAAGGGCGAGGAGCTGAATATTGTGGTTGGATCCCTCCCCTTCCAGGATGAGGAGGTAAAAGAGCCTGTAAAGCTGATGGCCTTAAGTCTTTTAAATGAAAAGTACGGAATTACGGAAAAAGACTTTTTCCGCGCTGAAATTGAAATGGTACCCGCTGTAAAGGCCAGGGACGTTGGCTTTGACACCAGCATGATAGGCGCTTACGGACAGGATGACAGGGTTTGCGCTTATACGGCTCTGACGGCTGAGATAGATGCAAAGAAGCCTGCCCACACAACCGTGACCATTCTGGCTGACAAGGAAGAGATCGGATCCACCGGCAACACGGGTCTGAATTCGGATTTTGTGCTTCATTACATAGAAGATTTGGCGGAACAGGCAGGTGTCAGCCCCAGGGAAGTATTGAGAAAATCCCTGTGCCTTTCTTCGGATGTGAATGCTGCGTTCGACCCCAACTTCCCGGATGTGTACGAGGGACGCAACACAAGCTATATCAACAAAGGCTGTGTGCTGACAAAGTATACGGGAGCCAGGGGAAAGTCCGGCTCCAACGACGCCAGCGCCGAGACCATGGCAAAGGTCATTGCCATTATGGAGGAGGAAGGCGTGTATTGGCAGGCCGGTGAGCTGGGAGCCGTGGATGTGGGTGGCGGCGGTACCATTGCCCAGTTTGTGGCGCACATGGATGTGGATACTGTGGATTTGGGCGTGCCCATCCTGTCCATGCATTCTCCTTTTGAGCTGGCTTCCAAGCTGGATGTCTATCATACGTATAAGGCGTTTAAGGCATTCTACAAATAGTCTGCGGACCGTTGCTTAAATTTTCATGAAATTGGTGGAAAGTCTTTTTTTTCACGGACAGGTATGATATAACTATGTACAGCGCACGCTATTTGGGGATGAATGGAAAAATAAGGATAATTCAAGGTCCTGCGTGTGAAATCAGGATAGAAAAGGGATATGTAAAATGAAAAAATTAGCACTCATATGTTTATGCGGACTGGTTGCAGCTTCCATCATGACAGGCTGCGGGGCCAGCCAGACGGAAGGAAAGGAGAATCTGGGCACGGTAGAGCTGTCAGAGTATAAGGGCGTAAAGGTAAATGTACCGGCTGTCATGGTAACAGATGCCGAGGTGGAGTCAAAAATCAACCAGGTACTCAGCCAGAATCCTAAAATTGAGGAAGTGGACAGGCCTGCCGCAGAAGGCGATATTGTCAACATTGATTATGTGGGAAAACAGGACGGTGTGGAATTTGCAGGCGGCACCGGCGAAGGACAGGACCTGACCCTGGGATCCGGCAGGATGATCGATGGATTTGAGGACGGACTGATTGGCACAAAGAAGGGCGATAAGAAGGAACTGAACCTGACGTTCCCTGAGGACTACAGCGAGAAAGCCCTGGCAGGACAGGCCGTTGTATTTGAGGTGACTGTGAATGCTGTAAAGGAAAAGCAGTCTGCTGTACTGGATGACGCGTTTGTACAGAGTGTTTCTGATTTTAAGACAGTGGATGAGTACAGGGCCAGTGTTAAGGAAGACCTTTTAAAGCAGAAGCAGCAGTCTGCCGACCTTCAGATCCAGCAGTATGTACTTAAGAATGTGGTTGAGAACTCCAAGTTCAAGCTGAACAAGAACACCCTTTCCAGACGTTATAATGACCGCATCAAGCAGTATGAAGAGCAGGCTAAGATGTACGGCACCAACCTGTCCGGCATGGCTAAGGCCAATGGCATGGATGTGCCCGGATTACAGGAAGCTGTTTACGCGTCAGTGAAGGATGATGTGAAGAACCAGCTGGTTATCCTTAAGGTTGCCGAGCTGGAGGGCATAACCCTGGAGGATGCTGACCGCCAGGCATTTGCGGAGATGAACGGCCAGACTCTTGAGGCCGCAGTGGAATATTTCGGCCAGGAGACCCTGGATGAAATGGCCCTGAACCAGAAGGTTATGAAGTTCATGGCGGACAACGCAGTCAACGAGGCCCAGGACGCAGATGCTCCGGCTGAGGAGACAACAGCAGGGGAAACTGCTGCCGCAGAGGAAACAACAGAAGCAGAGACAACAGCAGCAGAAACCGAAACTTCAGAAGAAACACCGGCAGCAGAAGAGACCACAGCTCCAGCAGAAACAACAGCCGCAGAGACCACAGCCGCACAGTAAAGAAGGATTGCCAAAAGAAGAAGGAGGACTCGTACATGCAGATTTTAAAGGACAGGATACGCAAGGACGGCAAGATAAAAGCCGGAAACGTTCTGAAGGTGGACAGCTTCTTGAACCATCAGATGGACATTAAGCTTTTTGGAGAGATTGGAAAAGAATTTAAGCGCAGGTTTGCCGATGTGGAGGTCACCAAGATTCTTACCATTGAGGCCTCCGGAATCGGAATTGCATGTATTGTGGCCCAGTATTTTGATGTGCCGGTTGTATTTGCCAAAAAGACACAGACCAAGAATATTGCAGGCGAGGTTTATACCACCAAGGTGGAGTCCTACACCCATGGCAGGGTTTATGATATTATCGTGTCAAGAGAGTTTCTGGGAGCCGGCGACAAGGTGCTGCTCATTGATGACTTCCTGGCCAATGGAAAGGCTCTGGAGGGCCTGGCTGCCCTGGTACGGGATTCCGGCGCTGAACTGGTAGGCGCGGGCATTGTCATCGAGAAGGGATTTCAGGTAGGCGGAGACCTGCTGCGTTCAGAGGGAATCAGACTGGAGTCACTGGCAATCGTGGAGAGCATGGACGAGGAAGCACAGACCATTGTGTTCAGAGATGATGAATAATAGAACGAAAGCTTTATTTTATGATATTGACGGAACCCTCCTGTCTGAAAAGACGGGCCGGGTTCCTGAAAGTGCGGTACAGGCACTGAAGGAGGCGCGCGCAAAAGGACATCTGGTGTTCATCAATACGGGCCGCGTATATGCCCATCTGGGCGAAATTAAGAAGCTGGTGGAAGCAGACGGATATCTGTGCGGCTGCGGGACCTATATCCTTGCAGAGGGCAGGGTCATGTACAGCTACCACATTCCTCATGAGAGAGGGCTGGAAATCAAGGGCCATATTGATGCGTGCGGACTGGACGGAGCCCTTGAGGCGTCGGACGGAATCCACATCCACAGGTCACAGTCACCTATTCCAAGGGTGGAGCAGATGAAGGCGTCGCTCAGGCGTTCAGACTGTGTGTCTGAATATGACTGGGAGGACGACTGCTATGACTATGATAAGTTTTATCTTATCTCGGGTGAAAACAGCAGGCCCAAGGAGCTTTTCGGACGGCTCAGGGACATGGAAATCATAGACCGCGGAAACGGGGAATATGAATGTGTGCCCAGAGGACATTCCAAGGCAACGGCCATTGATTTGGTATTGAAGCATTACGGCATCTCTCTGGATGATGCCTATGTGTTCGGCGACAGCGGCAATGACCTTGCCATGTTCCGCTACGCAAGCAACTGTATCCTGATGGGAAAGCATGACGAAGTTCTGGAGCCCTACGCCACGTTTGAGACAAAGGATGTGGAGGAGGACGGAATCGCGTATGCCATGAAGGAACTGGGCATAATATAACACAGCGATAGTTAATACAGAAAGAGCAGACTGCATGAAGAGAAAGACCTGGATGATAAGTGCCCTGATGTATGCCATGGTATTTATGGCATGCTTCGGGGTACTGCACGTTTTAAAGACTTTAATGGAGCCTTCAGGGCCTGTATCGGTTGAGAGCAGGGAAAGCGGGGGGCCTGAGGGCACCCGGGAAGCAAAGACAGGGGAGGAATGGGAGGAACCGGCCGGGCCGGCATTGGCTACGGATTCCCAGGCACAGGAACCCCAGGATGAAGTAATCAGGCAGGAGGGCTATAAGGAGTGGAAGAAGAAATTTCCCGGTATGTGGACTCCTCCGCAAGCCCCTGAGGAACCCTACATACCGCCCAGGCTGATCCTGGCAACAGACCTTCACTATCAAAGCGCTTTAGCCGGAGACGGCGGGGAAGCTTTCCGGCTGTTTGTGGAGCGGAGTGACGGAAAGGTGGTCCAGTATCTGCCTGAGCTTTTGGAAGCATTTCTGGACGAGGTCATAGAGGAACGGCCCTCTGCCCTGGTTCTCAGCGGCGATATTACTATGAACGGGGAGCGGCTGAACCATGAGGAGCTGGCGGCAAGGCTTAAAAGGGTCCAGGACGCAGGCATACAGGTCCTGGTGATACCGGGAAACCATGATATTAATAACCATGACGCTTCGGTGTACTACGGCGCCCGGAAAGAGCCGGCTCCCTATATTGACGGACCTGAATTCCATGATATTTACCATGAATACGGTTATGACCAGGCACTGAGCCGGGACGACAGCTCACTGAGCTATGTCTACGCCCTGGATGACAGAAACTGGCTTCTGATGCTGGACTCCTGCCAATATGAGCCGGATAACAAGGTGGAGGGAAGACTGAAAGACAGCACCATGGCCTGGGCCGATGAACAGCTGGCCAGGGCAAAGGAGGAGGGAGTGTTTGTGATACCCATTGCCCACCATAATCTGCTGGCCCAGAGCAGGATGTATACCACCCAGTGCGCCATGGACAACAACAAAGAGGTGATTTCCCTTCTTCAGAAATATGAGCTCCCGCTTTTTTTCAGCGGACACCTGCATGTGCAGCGTATCCGCAAGCATAAGAGCGAGCCCGGAGTTCCGGAAGGAAATTACGGCATACAGGAAATCGTGACAGATGCCCTCAGCATACCGCCCTGCCAGTATGGAGAGGTGTTATGGGAGGAGGACGGAAGTATTTCCTATGCCACCAGGGCTGTGGATGTATCTGCCTGGGCACAGAAAAACGGAAGCACCAATCCGGACCTGCTGGATTTTGAAGACTGGTCCTACCGGTACATACAAAAGCTGATCAGCGACCAGATACGGGGTGTTGTGAAAAATCTGGGGGCAGACGTGGAACATTCCATGGCAGCAACCTATGCAGGGGTATACATTGATTACTATGCAGGACGGGAAATTGACGTCAAAGGTATAAAGAGCACCAAGGGATACCGGTTCTGGGAGAGAAACATGCCGGACAGCTATCTGATCCGGGAGCTGGACGCCATGATTGCTGATTCGGACAGGGATAATAACTATTTCCTGCTTCCGGAGGAGGAAGGATGGATAACCGGAGATTAGGCAGGCAGCATGGACCATGGACCGGAGATGAGACATTAAATCAACTGGCGGTAAAACGTCCGGGGTGTTACAATAGGCATATACCATAATATGTAAGGAGGGCCTGCTGTGAAAAACGAAATGTGGAAAAGGAGTCTAAGGCGCGGGGCAGCACTGGTCCTGGCATTGGTGATGTCACTGACGATCACCTCCTGCAGCGCGTCTCAGGGAAGCCTGACTGCCCGGGAAAGGGCCCGGGAACCGGAATATGTCAGCAAAGCCGGCGGAAAGGTACATGAAGCCGTTCCCTATTCCCGGAGGCCATACGAGCACTATGACCCGGCTGCCATGGAACAGGCCATGGCTGATTTTGAACAGGCCTGTGCTTCGCAAGGCCGGGAAGAGGAAGTGCTGAGGCTATACGATGCCATTGTGGATGAGTATGACCGTCTGGCTACCCTGACTTATATGGCCCAGCTGAACTATGACAGGGACGTGTCGGATGAGCAGGCTGCCGCAGAACAGGCATATACCACGGACGTCTACTCCGAGATGGGGGATAAGGCTGCAGCCTGCCTTAAGAAGGGGATGAACTCATCCTATAAAGAACTCCTGACAGATAAGATGGGGATTGAATATGCGCCTTACATCGAATATTACAGGGAAAATTCCGGGGAACTGACCGAACTGAACCGGAGGGAGCAGGAGCTTCTCAGGGAGTATGACAAACTGGCTGCCGGCGATTTTACGGTGGAGCTGGAGGGCGGACAGTGGAGCTACAGCCGGCTGGAACGGGAACCGGACCTTGACGACGGGCAGTACGCTGAGATTGAGGATGCACTTGTCAGGGAAAAGAACCGGGTTCTGGGCAGCAAGTTCCGGGAACTGGTCCAGGTGCGCCGCCGGACAGCAGAGCTTAAAGGTTATGACAACTATGCCCGTTATTCCTTTGAGGCTGTTTACGGAAGGGACTATACCCTTCAGGACGCAGAGGGGCTTTGCTCGGATGTAAAGACCCGTATTGTTCCCCTTAATAATGACATCTGGTATATGGATGTGGCCCAGGAATCCTATGACTCCCTGGACCTTGTGGAAGAGAGTTCCGCCCAGGACATACTGGCCGGTGTTGGAAGGGCTGTCGGATCGGTGAATCCTGAGCTGGGTGAGATTTTCCGGTATATGCAGGACAACGAGCTGTATGATATCCAGTCCGGGGAAGACGGACAGGACAGGATGGATAATAATTATACCGTAGGGCTTCCAAGCTATGGCGACGCATTTATTTTCATCAACAGAAACCATACATTTACGGATTACCAGTCCCTGATTCATGAATTCGGGCATTTCAGCTCCTATTATTATAATTCGGTGCCTGAACTGTTCCAGGGTTACAGTGTGGATGTGTGCGAGGTCCAGTCACAGGGGTTGGAGATGCTGGTTAACCAGTATGCGGGGGATATGTTTGGCGAAGGGGCAGAGGCCTTTGAGTTTGAGACTGTTACGGATATGCTGTATGTAATCATTATGTCCTGCATGCTGCAGGAATTTGAGGAAGCTGTTTACATGGATCCGGACATGAGTCTGGAGGACATGAACCGCACATTCAAAGAGATACAGGATTCCTATCATGGATGGTATTTTGATGTCTACGACGAGGGCGTGTGCTATGACTGGGTGGATGTGTCGCATCTGTTTTACAGCCCCCTGTACTATATGGGATATGGAACCTCGGCTCTGTCGGCCCTTGATCTCTGGACCATGTCCAGGAGGGACTGGGACGGCGCTGTGGATACGTATATGGGACTTTTGAATGAAGGTCTGGATGCGCCCTACCGCGACACCATGTACCGCTGCGGGCTGAGGGATGTGTTTGACAGCGGGGAGCTGGAAGCCCTGGCAGGGGATGTGCGCAGGATCCAGGGACTGGAACAGGATGGTGAGGGAGCTGAGGACCCGTCACAGGAGAACCCGCCACAGGATATCCCGTCACAGGAGGACCCGGACCAGGCAGGAACGAACTCTGAGGGAAGCTCTGGCAGCGGATTAAGGGCTGCGGGCTTTCTGGTGCTGGCAGGCATCTGCGTCATCCTTGTATTTCAGGTTATGATTTTATGTACCGGGTTTGTAATTATCTGGCTGCTTGTCAGGAAAAAGAGAGAAGAGTAATCATGGCAATACAGATACAGAGTCCGGGAGGCAGATGCTTCCCGGACTCTGACATTTTATATATATAGATATTTCTACCAGATATGGGGTCTGTCCTCCGGCCTGCGGTACATCCCGTCGCCTTCCCTGACCCCAAAGGCAGTATAAAAGTCATCGGTGGCAGACAGCACGGCATTTACCCTGGTGATGCCAGGGGAATGTGTGTCATTGGTCATGATGTAGGAAAGGTATTCATCCCTGTATTTTGTGGCCCATATGACACCATAGGCATGGTACAGCTCCTTCAGGTCATATCCCTTTTCCCTGGCTATTTCTGTTATACAGGAAACACCTCCCAGGTCAGCGATATTCTCCGTAACGCTCAGCGTACCGTTTACCTGGATGCCGTTTACTTCCATGGTATCATAGTAGTCAATGACCTTTTGGGCCAATTCCCTGAAATGCTGTTTATCCTGGGCAGTCCACCAATCCCTCAGGTTTCCCTTTTCATCATACTGGGATCCGCTTGTGTCAAACGCATGGGTGATTTCGTGGCCGATAACAGCTCCGATGCCACCCAGGTTGGCCACAGGCTCAGCCTGCGGGTCATAAAACGGGGCCTGAAGGATTCCGGCCGGAAACACGATCTCGTTGTTTCCGGGGTTATAATAGGCATTGACTGTCTGGGGCGTCATGCTCCATTCATTCCGGTCCACCGGGTCGTGTCTGGTCTTAAAGGAGTAATCCTGGGATGCCTTAAGGATTTCCATGATATTGTCGATGTAGACACCGCCCTGGTCCGGGGATTTCAGTACCAGGTTCAATTTGTCCTGGGGCCATTCATCGGGATAACCAACCTTGACAGTAATGGCTTTCAGCTTTTTCCTTGCCTCCTGACGGGTGGATTCTGTCATCCATTCCATATGGGCAAGGCGGTTGTCGTATACATCTATGATTTGCCGGATGATGGAAGCCACATCCTGTTTGGCGTCCTCGTTAAAATAGGTTTCACAGAATACACGGCCGCACTGGAAACCAAGTTTTTCCTGGACTGTTTCAGATACGGTCCGCTCAAAATCCTTTTTCTTTTCTATACCTCCTGCTGCTGTCTGATACTCCTGGGCAGCGTCCAGGGAAGCGGTGTCTGTCATCATGGACAGATCTGAATAGAGACATGTCTTGACATATTCTTTCAGGAGGGGAAGGTTTTCTTCCTTCAGATAGCTTCCAAGCTTCCTGCAGGCATCCGGCTGGGAGACAACTGTCTTTTCACCTTCCTGTATGCCGAAAATGCTGTTTAGAAGGCGGAAGGGCAGAGCCGAGGAATAGAGGTTTGCCGCCTCGCCGGCCGTGCAGACATTGTATGTTTTTTCCGGGTCATAGACCTCCTCTATCTTAAGGGTGGAGGACGCCAGATCTTTCATCATATCAGTTACCCGGGCAACGGTCACCCCTGCTTCCTCCGGGCTCAGGCCGTTATTTTCGTGAAGCTTTGTGAGGTATTTTTTGTATTCCTCCACCCGCTTCTGGTTGGATGCATCTTCGGAGAACCAGACTTCCCTCCTGAGACCGGAATCCGGCTGTGAGAGATAGAGGACTTTAACGGAGGAATCCCCGCTGTCCCCTTCATAATACCAGCCCATAAGGCTGAACAGTCCGGTATCCCTCTGGAACTGGAGGCATGCCTTTAAAAGCTCAGAGACAGAACCTGCTGAATCTACTTCCTTTAAAAATGCTCCGGCTGTGCGGCCGTATCCTTCCCTGTCCCTGGTCTCCCGGTCCAGGCCGGTCAGATTCAGGGCGCGTATGTTATACAGGTCGCTTCCCGCTTCCTGCTCTGCCTGTCCTGCTTCAGATGAAGCCTGGCGAATCAGGTCATTTACCTTGGAATAGTTGTCCTCCCGCGCCTTCCTGAACCAGCTCATATCGGCCTGTTCAGCCGGAATTTCCCAGCCATTAAGTGTGTCATGGTTTACCGCATCATAAAAATCATCCACATAGGCTGCCGGGCCTTGGACGGTTTGGCCTCCATGGGGCCGCTCCGGGCTTTCAGGCTGGTTAACTGCAGGTCCGGCCGTGATTTCAGCCTGGCTTTCCGGTTCTGTTTCTGTCCGGCCTGTACCGGAGCATCCGGTGGCAGTAATGGCGGCTGCCAGTACCGCGGCTGTCAGGGCCAGGGCTTTCCGTGGTGAGACTGCCCGGGCTGCGGTGATTTGCTCCGCCGGGCTTTTACTTTTTTTCATTCTTCTTTATTCCTCCTTGATTGCTTGATTACAGAGCGTATTTGAAAACTGCTTAAGTCCTGCCCTGTATAAATTACAGCGGGCAGAGTACCCTGCATCTGTCACAATCATTAATATACCCTGGTATATGCAATGATATAAAAGTTCCGTGTTGATGAAAGCATGATGGAATTCCGGGATAATTACGGGATTGACATTTTGCCGGGTTACGATTATAGTATAATACAGAATACGAAGGAAGCAAATCCTTCATGAGCAAAGGAGTGGTTGTTATGTTGGCAGGTCGTAATGATAAAGCAGAGGTGAAAACAGTATAACGAAACAGTAGGACAGGAAGCGGCATACTATGTTTTTTTGATGCGCACGGCTTGTTGTCGTGTTTTTTTGTACCCTTTTTTTAGGGAAAATGACAGAAGTATGGGCTGAGCTGTCGGCTTATGAAGGAGAATTTGATTTGGAGAAAGAAAATTGCATATTAATCAGCAGCGGTAAGAATTGGATGGAACAGGCGGCAAAGGACCAGCTTTTGGCAGTGAGCAGGCTTCCTGGCGTTGTGAAGGCAGTGGGGCTTCCGGACCTGCATCCCGGGCGGATTCCTGTGGGAACCGCTGTCCTCAGCAGGGGAGTATTATATCCCCATTTACTTGGAAATGATATCGGCTGCGGTATGAGCCTCTTTGACACAGGGGTAAAGAAAAAGAAGTTTAAACAGGAAAAATGGGTATCAAGGCTGGAGGCCGTCCGGGAGCTGGAGGATATACCGTTTTCCAACCCATATGAGGAGGAGTGCCCGATACGGGACTTGGGAACCCTGGGAGGAGGGAACCATTTTGCGGAATTCCAATGTGTGGAGCGGATTTATGACCAGGAGGCAGCCGGGAGCCTGGGGCTTTGTGCGGACCGTATTCTCCTTTTGGTCCACTGCGGATCCAGGGGATACGGCCAGGAGATCCTGTCACGGTTTTGGGTGCCGGAGGGGCTTGCGGATGGTTCTGAACAGGCAGAGGCATATATGGCTGAGCATGACAGAGCTTTAAGGTGGGCAGTGAGAAACCGGAGAGCAGCGGCGCAGAAGCTGCTTGCGTGGCTGGGAGGCGCCTCTGAGCCGGAGCTTCTCATGGACAGCTGCCATAATTATCTGGAACGGACAAAGGACGGCCTTCTGCACAGAAAGGGCAGCGTATCAGCCTCTAAGGGAGCAGTGGTGATTCCGGGGTCAAGGGGAAGCCTGACCTATGTGTGCATTCCAAGGGAGGATACGGCGGTGTCACTTAATTCTCTCTCTCATGGCGCGGGAAGAAAATGGGCCAGGAGTATCTGCAAAAGCCGCATAGACCAAAAATATGACCGGGATTCTATCCGGTGCACAGGCCTTAAGAGCCGTGTGGTCTGCCACGATACCAACCTGCTGTTCGCAGAGGCGCCGGAGGCATATAAAAATGTGGAGCAGGTCATGGGGGTATTGCAGGAGTACGGACTGATTGACATAGCAGCCACCCTGCGTCCTCTGATCACGTTTAAAGGATAGGAGGGAGCCTATGAGAGTACAGATTAGTTCTGGTCAGGGACCGGCAGAATGCGAGCTGGCAGTGGCTATGCTCTATGAGGAACTGAGAAAGGAAGCCGGGGATGTGCGCCTGGTAGGCTGTACCCCCGGAAAGAAGCCTGGATGCATGTCATCTGTGGTGTTTGAGACGGACCGGGATTTACGGGAGCTGGAGGGCAGTGTGCAGTGGATTTGCAAAAGTCCCTACCGTCCCGGCCACAGGAGGAAGAACTGGTATGTGGATGTCAGCATACTGGACCAGGTCCCAAGGATATCAGAGGAAAGAATGGTGCGTTTTGAAACCTTCCGCAGCGGAGGAAAGGGAGGACAGCATGTGAATAAGGTGGAGACCGGTGTACGGGCCATCCATATTCCCACGGGTACAGCCGTGGTGTCAACCCAGGCCAGGAGCCAGCATATGAATAAGCAGATTGCCATGGACCGGCTGTGCAGCATACTGGCAGAAATGAATGCCAGAAATCAGCAAAAGGAAAAAAGCCTTGCGTGGATGGAACACGCAAGGCTGGAGCGGGGAAATCCGGTCCGTATTTATGAAGGTATGAAGTTTGAACGGAGCCGGAAACATTAATTCTCCGGAATTCCCCCGGTGAGTATACCCATTTCGTCCCGGATTTGTACCAGCCCGGCCAGCGCTTCCCCGGATAGATACGGGACATCACGGCCGGTGATATGGGCCAGAATAAGGGTGCGAAACAGGATGCCCGCCTGGTGTTCCAGGGCTTCCATGCGGTAAAGGGCCTGGTAAAGGTCCTTTCCCCAGCTTAAAGCCCCATGGTTTGCCAGCAGGACAGCATTGTAACGGTTGATGAAAGGCGCAATGCTGTCAGGTACATCATAAGTTCCGGGCTTGGCGTAGGGGGCAATCAGTATGTTGCCTGTTACCAGTACGGCTTCTGCCACAACCGGCTTTTTCATCTCCATTCCCATGACGGAAAAGCTGGTGGCAGATGCCGGATGGGCGTGAACCACCCCGGTTATGTCAGGGTTTTCCTGATAGGCCCGAAGATGCATTTTCACTTCTGAGGACGGTTTTCCTCCATCCAGGATGGCTCCGTCTAAATCCATCTTTACAAGTGAATCCGGCTCCATAAAGCCCTTGGAAACGCCTGTGGGCGTGACAAGAATGGTGGTGTCGCTGATTTTACAGCTGATGTTTCCGTCATTGGCAGCCACATAGCCTCTGTCATAAATGCGTTTTCCCACATTCAGGATGGCCCTGCGCGCCTCTTGCTCAGATAAATAGTTTTTCATAGTAGTATCTCCCGGACATGCTCTAAAATCTCAGACCTAAAGTTGCTAATACGACAATGACAAGCGCGGTGGCAATGGGAATGACCACGGATGTGACAAACATGTCCAGATATCCCTCTTTGTGGGTGATGCCGCACAGGGACAAGGTGGTTACGGTAGCCCCGTTGTGCGGAAGTGAGTCCAGGCCGCCGGAAGAGATGGAAGCAATTCTGTGCAGTACCTGGGGGCCGATTCCTATGCGGGCACCCTGTTCCAGGAAGGTGGGGGCAAGCGCTTCTAAGGTGGCTCCCAGTCCGCCGGAGGCAGATGCAGTCATGCCGCACAACAGATTGACAGCCAGGACCTCGGTAATCAGCGGGTTGGCTGATATAGAGAGGATGAAGGCCTGCACAATGGCAAAGATGGCCAGCCCTTTAATTACGGAGCCAAAGCCCACAACTGCGCAGGAGTTAATAAGGGGCATCAGAGAATTGCCCGCAGCTGACTTAAGGCTGTCCTTCAATGCCTTAAAGCGGGGCAGACCGGTTATAATCAGGTAAATGATGGCAACGAGCAATGCAATCAGGACGGACCAATTGCCGGAGACAGCGCTGATTTTTGTGTTGTACTGTTCCAGATAGGCCGTGTTCAGACGGGGATATATGACCTTGGAGCATAAGAGGTTGACCGCTACAATCAGGAGGAAGGCAATAACAGGATGGATGATGCCGGGGAGATCGGATTCAGATATCTCCTTTTTTTCATCGTCATGGTCCCCGTATCCTTCCTCAGCCTGTTTTGCCTTTTTGGCCCGGTAGTTAAGCCAGATCATGCCGAGGGAGAACATCATGATGGCGGCTATGATGCCCAGGACCGGAGCGGCAAATGCATCCGTGCCAAAGTAGGTCATGGGTATGGTGTTCTGTACCTGGGGAGAGCCAGGAAGAGCTGTCATGGTAAAGGTAAATGCCCCAAGGGCAATGGAGCCTGGAATCAGCCTTTTGGGGATGTCGGCCGCCCTGAAAAGAGAGATGGCTATGGGAAGAACCACGAAGGTTACCACAAAGAGGGAAACGCCTCCGTATGTAAGGACTGCGCAGCACAGGACAACTGCCAGTATAGCTCTTTCCTTGCCAAGCCTGCTGGCGATAAGATGGGAGATGGCATCCGCATACCCGCTTACCTCCATTAATTTCGCAAAGACAGCCCCAAATAAATACAAGGGGAAATAGTTCCTTGCGTAGTTTGCAAAACCGGTCATATAAACTTCCGTATAATTTGCCATGAGATGGGAGTCAAAGCCGGCAGAAAAAATTACAGCTACCATGGCAACGATTGGTGCGATGATTATTACGCTGTGTCCCTTAAATGCCAGGTATACCAGCAGGAACAGCGCCAGGAACAAACCGGCAACGCTTATGGTTGTAGTCATAAATCCACCCTCCTATACAAGATTCATTATAGCTGCGGCAACTGCCTTCTGACAGCTGTCCGAATTGATATTACCCCTTACTTCAATAATTTTTATATGCTGTTCCAGAAGTGGCTTGATGGTGCTTATAAAGGCCTCATCCACCTCCGGGTCATACATGGGACCGCCTTTGGCCGCGGCCTCGCAGAAGCCTTCATCCGGCAGGATAAGGGTTACAGGGGCAGTGCTTTTGTTCAGGCGCCCGGCCAGGACGCGGGCCAGCTTTACTGCCTCTTCCCTGTAAATTTTGGTGTGGACGATACTTGAATTGTGATAGACCTTCTTTCTGCGGTCAATATCATCCGGTAATCCCCGCCCGTCCTCGTCAATGAAGAAATCAAGCATGTCCAGGGCACCGGGCACGACGACCATAGGGACGTGATGCCTAACGGCTGCCTCCAGCCGGTTGTTTGCACCGGTACAATACCCGCCCAGGACTTCGCAGGTAAGTTCGTGGAGTGTTATATCCGCAATCAGGTCAAAGGCACCTTCCTCAATCAGTTTTTCCATGCAGCGCCCCCCTACGCCATTGGCGTGGAAGCAGGTTTTTTCATAAGTGCCGTCAGGCAGGAGGCGCAGTGCTCCCTCAACGCCTTTGGATGTAATTCCAAGCATTGTTGCGGCAATCTTTTTACGGGAATCAGGAGTCACCTGTCTTTGGTGTTGGAGCATGCCCAGGGCAGCGTGACAGACATTGTGAATCACAGTTTTTGTGGTATAATTAAGCCCGGAAATGTCTGCAACCGTGTGGACGACCATGATATCCTTGTCTCCCACATATTGTTCCATGGTTCTTCTGCCGCAGGCCAGGGAAGAGGCCACAATTTTAGGTACGCCAAATGGCAGGGACTTCATGGCCGCGGCAGCCATCCGGGCATTCTGTCCTCCCCCGATGGAAATGACGGCATCAAATAACCCTTCCGCATACAAAGCAGGCATGACTGCGGTCAGGGCATTTGACATGGTTTCGATACTCTGGGCCTTATCTAAGGGACCGAATTCTTCCCAGGTCATCCCGTAACGGGCCAGGATATCGGCAGGCCCCACCGCATCGCCGGCGTCCACCAGGGTTTTGGTGCTGATATCAATTATGAGTCCCTGGCCTCCACATGATTCAATCTCATGTTTGGCATATAAGGTTTCCTGCAGTTTGGTATCAAGAGAGGCTATCAGGGCGATTCTGTTGTGTTCCATGCTGCCTCCTAATTTCCGTACACTCTTTTTGAGTCTACAATTTCAATCATCTCAGGCGCGTGAGTTGGAAGGATGAATTCCTGGCTCTTTGCCCGTTTCTTCAGTTCTACAATGCTGTTCCATTCATCCACGATATCTAAGAAGCGTCCTGGAGGTGTGATGTCATAATGCATTTCCGGTACAGGCTTTAGGTTGTCATAGGTAAAGATAAGGTCGCCGCAGCAGTGATACTGCCCCTCGCTGGTATTAACCACAACGGTTTGATGACCAACGGAATGTCCTGGGGTGGGGTATACGCTGATACCGTCAAAAATCTCTGCCTCCCCGTCATAAAGCTTAAAGCTTCTGCCGTCAAACTGAGGTTTCAGTCCCAGAACCGGATACTCATAGGATTTATAGTAAAGAGGAATGGGATTTACGGCAAACTGGTATTCTGTTCTCTGGACATGAAGATCAGCATTTACAAAGCGGTCCAGATAATAGACATGGTCCCAGTGGAGATGGGTAAAAATAATATCCGTTATCTCACTGCACTTGATTCCCAGATTTTCCAGCTGTTCATAAACAGCATAACCCTCTGGCTGCACAGAGCCGGGATGGTGATATTTTCCGGCAATTTCTGTATCAGACATTCCTGTATCGATCATAATTTTCTTTCCGCCGCCCTGTACCAGAAATACAGTGACAGGGAGCTTTACAAAGCCCTCCACATCATAGAATTTGTGTACGCTGTGGTGATATAAGTACTGGCCCTTGCTTGTGTTGGTGAATCCTGTATTAATAGGTGTGATGGTATAGTTTGTCATATCTGTTCTCCTTTACTTTCTGAGTTTTTTCTGTTCCCACGCAATCATAGCGGTTTCTTCAATCAGTTCGGCGATCTGCCCTGCTTTCACTGCACTGGACGATATGGCGACAATGCCGTGGCCCTTTAAGATGATGGCAGCGGTCTCCGGCTCTGTATCCAGAACTTTAAACACCTTAGGCAGTTCCTCCTGAGTTACGGCCTGGGTGGTGACATCCACTACCTTGACCGGTTTTTTCAATTTGAGCTGGGAATGAAGGGTGATTAATTCCAGCTGTCTGTCATTCAGAGAAATGAGGATGGAATAGGGGCTGTGTGTATGTACAATGCCTCCTATTTTGGGGTATCGGGCATACAGGTTGCCGTGAAGGGTGGATTCCCTGGTGGGTTTGTACAGACCCTCCTGAAGGTTTCCCTGGAAATCAGTTATGGTTATATTCTCCTCACTGCACTGCCCGTAGGAAAATCCGCTGGGCTTGACAATCATCAGGTCAGTTCCCGGAATACGGACACTCAGGTTTCCGCCGGTTCCGGTTTGAATCCTGCTCTCGTATGTGCGGGATGCGGCGGCTAAGAAATCATCTTTTGCTTTTAAAAATTCCCTGTACATTGTATCTCCTTTTCATGTGTTTTCGCGCGCTTTTATACCAAAAGCATATATATTTTTGTATAAAAAATCAATATATTAAAGATAAAAAGACCGGATAGTATATAAGTTATACAAAATAAGATGATATATTGGTATAAAATATAAATATTGATATGAATTTAAGAGATATAATGGTATAATATATACCAAAATACATGTATGCGGGATTAAAAATATACCGGGAGGGGCGAATTGATGGCAAGACAAAAATTGAGTGAGGTCATATTAGAAGATCTAAAGAAACGAATATTAACAGGAGAATACCGGACAAATCAGAAGCTTCCCACGGAGCGGGAACTGGCAAACTATTATGATACCAGCCGCATTCCGGTGAGGGAAGCCTTAAGACAGCTGGCAGACGCAGGAATCGTGAGGACATCGGCGGGTTCCGGGACCGTGGTGATATCATCCGGCAGCACCCTGTCAGACACATCCTATGGAACACCTTTTATGGAAAATGTTACGTTATTAAAGGAGACAATTATACTAAGAAGACTTATCGAATCCCAGGCAGCCAGAGAGGCGGCCCAGAACCGGTCGGCAGATGATATAAAAGAACTTCAGAATGCTCTGTTCGACAGCATTAACCAGATACGTAAGCTGAAGGCAAAGGAGAACAATTCATTTTTTGAAGCAGACGCCTGGTTTCATAAGGCTATAGCAAAGGCATCCCACAACCAGCTCCTTGTGGACTGCCTGGATGCAATACCCTATATTACAGCCAACCATCAGTTCCTTTCCCTGAAATACACTACTCCACGGGATGAGGTGGTGTCATACCATACACAGATATATGAAAACATCCTGGATATGAATGGCGAGCGCGCCTATGAATCCATGTACAACCATCTGTACCGGGTGGAGACATTGATGATGAACCACAAGCAGGAAGTAGGGGGACTGGGAGGGGAGGACGGCATATAAGCGGAAAGGGAGGATTTAACCTAATCCTCCCTTAATTGGTCCTTATAATATGCCAGCATCAAATCCACCATCCGTCCATAGCTTCTGACGCCGTCCTCCTGGCTGTGGGCTTTGAGATATCTGTCATTCATCTGGGTGGAGGCTTCTGCCACAGGTCCTTCAAAGCGTTCCCAGAACTGGTTGTTCCAGGCCAGGTCCTGAGCGGCCTGAGGGGACAGCTTTGTATAAAGGTCATAATAACTTTCGGGGTCCACCCTGGCCAGGGCATTGCCGGCGTAGACCCAGCCGGTCAGATAGCCGCTGTAGCGAAAGTCCGGGGAGTCGGAGCCGATACATGCCAGGTATCCGATGAAGTTGGCTTCATCTTCCCGCATAAATCCCTTCAGATGAGACAATTCATGGCAGATGGTATGGGGGATGTTATAGTAAGGCATTTCCCTGTTGTAGTTTGCCTCTATGGTGAAAGGGGAATAAATGCCGCAGAGCTGCTGCACGGACAGCAGTCTGGAGTTGATAAGAGGCTTTGGATAGGGATAATAACCCTCCAGCTGGGGGTAGGACTGGCCCAGCCGGACCATGGCTGCCCTGCCGTCCCTTCCAAGCTTTGAAAGCTCCCGGGCTGATGGCGCGGGGGTTGCCTCGGTCTGTCCCGGGTAGAGGCCGTCCAGGATTTCGCCGGAGTGGTCTATTTCTGTCAGAGAGCTGTTGATTTGGTTTGTAAGATAACGGCACAGCGCCAGCAGCTCCTCGGTGGAGGTTTTTTCTGCGGCAATGCCTGCCTCATAGGAAAAGGGGTTCCGGTAATAGTTGATGCCGCAGTTTATGGTGAACACGAATAACAGGACACAGCAAAGAAAAAAGGCACGGGAGAACACCACAACAGGCTGCCTGATATGCAGAATCATGTAGCATATGCAGAACAGGCAGAGGGAATACAGCCCGATTTCGGAAAGGGAAAATGGAAACAGGCTGCACAACCGTCCCAATGTACCGGCCAGGAGCGGGTACACGGTGACGGAGTAAAACTGGGCGAACCCGGGCACTGTCCGGGCACAGAGTCCCAGCAGGCCGGAGACAGCGGCCAGAACCAGGCCGGCTGCAAAAAATCTAAAAGAACGGACTTTCTTTTCTGTCCTTTCAGGCGCCTTGTTCTGGGGGGCGGTGGATTTTAATGCGGCTTTAGAGGAAAATGCCGGCGCAATCTTGGCTGTAACGTTATGGAAGAACTTCATATACAACACCTGCCTTTGGGGTATGGTTGTGTTCTTGCCTGGTGGGATGCTGCAGGTTAAACCTGGTTCTGGGCGGGGAGGTTATTTCCGCTGTGCAGTTCGGCCAGTACGGTGGCGGCTATGGGGAACAGGAATATACCGGTCAGGCCAAGAAGCTTGCCGCCTGCAAAGATGCACAGGAGGGTGGCTATGGGGGACAGGCCCATCTGATGGCCGATGATTTTGGGCTCCAGGGTCTGGCGGACCACTGCTATGAGCAGATACAGGCACACAAGACCCATGGCCAGGCTTCCGGAGCCGGTCGTCCAGGCTATGAATGCCCAGGGAAGAAGCACGGTGCCTGTGCCAAGGACCGGCAGAATATCCACCAGCGAGGTGATGCAGGCAAGCGTGAATCCGGCCGGAATGCCCAGCACCAGGAAACCGATATAAAGTTCCGTAAATGTCAGGAGCATCAGGAGCGCATAAGCCCGCAGAAGCCGGCAGGCGACTTTACGGATATGGAGAAGTACCTGTAAGAGCATTTGCCGTCTGTCATCAGGAATCTGATACAGCAGGAAATCCAGCGTCTCCCTGTAATTGCCTGTCAGGAAAAAGGATGCGATCACAGCGATGACAAAATCAAGGACCAGGGCAGGAATACCGCTTATGGCAGAGGCGCCCCACCCAAGCAGTCCGGAGGAGATGCCCACAGAAGCATTTTCCATGAAACGCTCCAGGCTTTGTCCAAGGGCTGATATGTGGATGCTGTGTCCGGGGAAACTGTTTTCCAACAGGGAAAAGAAGTGGGACAGACCTGGTTCGATGGTCTGGCTGTAGATGCCCGGCAGCTTTTTTGCCTGTTCCTGGATGGATGACAGGATTTGGCTGCCAGACACGCACATGATTGTCAGAATGGAACCATAAAAGACCAGCAGCACAACTGCGGCGGCCGCGCCCTTTCCGCCCTTCATGTGTCTGTCCAGTAGAGACACTGCCGGTTCCAGCATGGCTGCAATAGCCATGGCGGCCATGAAGGGAATCAGTATGGGAAGGAGTTTCTTTAACCCTATATAGCAGAGCACACCTATGATTCCAAAGTAAATAAAGCTGATGATAAATGTCCTGCGTTTTTGAATGTCCATATATGTATCCTGTTGTTTGCTTAGTTCCATTATAGGCTCAGGAGACACGGCAGTCAAGAAAGAATCCCCAGAAAATGGGGGACATGCACTGGAAGATATTTCTAGGGCAGGGCCATATTCCGGGGAATGATTTTATGAGAGGGAAAGGGATTGCTGCATTATGATGGGAGCGCAGGTGTCAACCGGATATTCTGCCTGTCAAAGCTATGAGAAAGCACAGGGTGATACCGAGAATGAATACCAGCAGCCGCCCCCAAAAAAAGTACGGAGTATGGCCGGGGCTTCTGCGCATCTTCAGACAGACAGTGATGCTTGGAAAGCGGGTCAGAGCCATGAGACAGGTGCACAGGGCAGTGCGCCAGGTCCACCCGTGATTTGCCAGCACCTGTCCGAGGATGAAGGGGGATGAAGGGGAAGGGATTCCTCCTGTTTTCAGATATATCATCATCATGGCGGGAAGCGCCATTCCATGGGAAAAAATACCCAGGATAAAAGCAGCCAGTATGGTGCCGTCCAGTCCAAGGAGACGGGCCGGATGCTCAAGAAAATGTGTGATGGCAGTTAACAGGTTCCCTCCGGCTATATCCGAAAACAGTAGGGTGCCGTAACCTGTTTCCGGTCCGGCATATGCCATGCTGCCAAGAAACCATATGAGAATGCCGGACGGGACAGCTGCTGCCGCTGCCTTGTCAAGGACCGGAATGGTGTGATCTGCGGTACTTGAGAAAAGGGTGGAAAAGATACCGTATGACTTGTAATGGCTGGCGGTATTACAAGGTTTTTCAATAAAAAACTCTGTCAGCAGGTCTGACAGATATACGGCCCAGGGAAAGCAGCTGCATCTTCCCAGCAAACCCAACAGGGGAAACAGCAGAAAAAGCATTGGGAGCATTACCAGTATGGTGCATGACACGGCGCGAAATGCACCATGAACCATGGGGGCAGCCAGCCAGGCAGGTATTCCAAACCATTCTGCCCAGGCCCACAGGACGGTTTCAGTTTCAAAAAATAACGGCCAGAGACAGTCTGTAAGCCGGATGGACAGACAGGCGGTAAGTCCAATTAAGAGCAATAGCAGCAGCGCTTCACATATTCTTCGGATCCATCCTGCTTCCGGGCTTATATTCCGCTTTTTTCCCTGAGACGGGCTTATTTCAGGCATCATGCACTCATGAGCCAGGCGGCAGGGAGAAAAGTCCAGACAGTCGTAGAGAAAATCGTGCCTGTGATGGGGCTGGAGAGCATAGTGGAGGGCTGCTTTTAAGTCGTCCATCTGTTCCCTGCCGTATCCGTGGAGGGGGACGACCGGAATCTGGAGTACATCGTGGAGAAGTGAAAAATCAATGCGGATGCCCTGCCGTCTGGCTTCTTCACAGCGGCTGACACACAGGACAACGGGAATGGAGGAGTCCCTGACCGGTCCAAGACTCAGGATTTCTTTTAAAAGTCCCAGAAGGATTTCCAGATGAAGCGCGTGGCCTATCACCAGAATGGCGTCCGGGTGTCCGGAGCAGAGATAGGATGCCGTGCAGCTGGCTTCCTCTGACGGGGAGCTGAGGGACAGGACTCCGGGAAGGTTCACTGCCTTATAGCGGCGGCTGTCATATGAAAAATCACCATGGGGGCAGGACATGTCCCGCATACAGGAAGGCATAGCAGGGCCCTTTTGGGCGGTGAGCTTTTTAAACAAGACCTCCTTGCCGGTCTGTTCATTACCGGTAAAAGCGATGATAAAATGTGGGTGTTCCATCCAGTCACTCCTGAAATATAAAATCTGCCTATAGTCGGGCAGATTGAGTCTTAGGATAGCGTATGTGCCGCAAAACCTTTGGTGCATGGCAGTCAGGTCCCTATCTGCCATTGGTTCATCATTGTGGCCACAGACTGCTTGACGGAGGAAAGGTTATCAACTATACTAAGTTTAAATGTGCAAAAAACAGAATCCACTAAATTCAGGAGATGAAATGACATGGGATATCAGGACGATTATGTTATGAGGACAATCAGCGATCTGGTGAGGGCGATTGCCAGGCTGGTTCTTGGAAAGAGCGATATTGATTATGACCTTCCCGAGGATGAGGACAAGTATACGGACCTTGACCGGGTATATAAGCGGCTTAAGGATCTGGTGGATGAGGGAAATATCAATGACGCGGAGAACCTTCTTACCGACGAGCTGGACACGGACAGCCTGGACTGTCTGGAGATGGCCCTCACGTTTTATATGTACCTCAACCAGCTGAAGGATGAGGAACTCTACACCGCCAATTACTCACGGGAGGAAATCGTGGATGGAATCAACAGCGTGTGTGCAGAATATGGTATATCGGGGTTTGAACATTTTGTAGATACAACCATGGTATAATGTGCTGCCAGATGGATATGGAAACATATGCGTCTGGCTGCTTTTACGAATATTTGGAAGAAAGAGGAAATCCATGGAGATAAAAAAGGAGTGCGAGCAGTATCTGGCGGAATATTACCAGGGCCTGTTCTTTGGGAATGTGAACAAACGCTACCGGGCCATGACAGGTGCCGAACTCAGGAAACGCATGAGCCGGTTGACCGAGGCCAACCTGAAGCCGCTGGTGAAGTCCAACGAACTCAGCGATGTCCACGCCATGCTGTCAAAGGTGTGCGCCTATCTCATGCGCAGGGAAGGACACCTGACAGGGCCTGCCCTGGAGCAGTGGGAGTCCGGCTGCCGTCAGATGAACGAATTCTGTGAAGCCCTTGCCAGAAAGGACCTGGAATATGTAAACGGCCTGTCCCTTGAGGATTTGGAGCAGGTGCTGAAGATGCAGGGCATCCGCCGTTATCTCCTCACTAATTCTCTGGAGAGGGCATACCAGCTGTTCTACATTCCGAAAACCATCAAGAAGGGGATCCTGGAGTCTGTGAAACAGAAGCCGGAGCAGGAATACCCAGGGGCCAGGGAGATGAAACGCAGGTTCATCCTTCATGTGGGACCTACCAACAGCGGCAAGACCCACGACGCGCTGGAGCGTCTTAAGGAGTGCAGGCATGGAGCTTACTTCGGGCCGTTAAGACTGCTGGCCCTGGAGGTCTATGACAAGCTCAACACAGAGGGCCTGTCCTGTTCCATGGTCACAGGCGAGGAGACGCTGGAGGTGCCTGGAGCGGTCTGCCAGTCCTGTACCGTAGAGATGTTAAACGACCATGAATATTTCGATATCGTGGTGGTGGACGAGTGCCAGATGATAGCCGACCCCTACCGCGGACATAACTGGACCAGGGCAGTGCTGGGGCTTCGGGCAGAGGAAATCCACCTGTGCATGGCTCCCGAGGCAGAGGATATTGTGGTTCAGATGATTAAGCGGTGCGGCGACCAGTACAGGGTGGTGCGCCATAAGCGGAACACCCGGCTGACCATGGAGAAAAAGCCCTATAATCTGAAACAGGATTTAAAAAAGGGCGATGCCCTCATTGTGTTTTCCAAAAAATCAGTGCTGGCCCTGGCAGCCCACCTGGAGAACGAGGGAATCCACTGCAGCGTTATTTACGGAAGCCTGCCTCCCGCCACCAGGCGTGAACAGGTGCGCAGGTTCCTGGCCAGGGAGACAGAGGTGGTGGTCAGCACTGACGCCATCGGCATGGGGCTAAACCTGCCCATACGCAGAATCGTGTTTGTGGAAACACGCAAATTTGACGGGGTAAATAAGCGTACCCTGAATCCGGAGGAGATAAAACAGATTGCCGGACGGGCCGGAAGATACGGTCTTTACGACGAGGGATTCGTGGCTGCCATCGACGAGCCGGAGGTCATTGAGGACGGTCTTTCCAGAATGCCCATGCCTATTATGAAGGCATATGTGGGATTCCCTGAGCAGCTTCTCAACCTTCCTGCTGAGATTGATACGCTGGTTAAGATATGGGCCGGCATGGACACGCCTTCCATTTATGAGAAGATGGAGGTGGACGAGCTGCTGGCGCTGTATATGAGTTTTGAGCATGTACACCGGGATGATATGGGGGAATACTCCCGGCAGGAAATTTATAAGCTCATCACCTGTTCCATTGACATAGACAATAAGATGGTCATGGACCTGTGGAAGGATTACTGCAGGGAATACCGTGACGTGACGGAACTGGAGTTTCCTTACAGCCCGGGAGAGGACCTGTATGATTTAGAGAGCTACTATAAGATGCTGGATCTTTATTTCCAGTTCTCCAGAAAGGTGGGGCTTCCTGTTCAGGCCGAGAACCTGGCCGAGGAGAGACGCAGCACAGAGGAGGAAATCAGCCGTATTTTAAGGACAGAATGTGCCAGCTACACCCGTAAATGTTCAGCCTGCGGGAAGGAGCTGTCATGGGATTATCCGTTCTCCATCTGCGAACGGTGTTTTGAGAGGGGTAAGATAAGCCGGGGACATAACCGCTCAGGTCGGAGGCGCGCGGCAGGAAACAGAGTATGAAACAAGTGGACAACAAAGGAGGAAAACAATGGAAAATCAACGCATCATTCAAGTAGAGGACAAGGTACCCTTTAACCTGTTGGTACCCCTCAGCATCCAGCACATGTTCGCCATGTTCGGCGCATCCATCCTGGTGCCGTTTATATTTGGCATAAACCCGGCTGTGGTGCTGTTTATGAACGGTGTGGGCACTCTGCTTTTTATCGGAGTGACAAAGGGAAAGGCCCCGGCCTATCTGGGATCCAGCTTTGCATTTCTGGCGCCGGCAGGCGTGGTCATCAGTAATTTCGGATATGAATATGCCCTGGGTGGATTCGTGGCAGTGGGGTTCTGCGGTTGTATCCTGGCCTTTATTGTATATAAATTCGGGACAGAATGGATTGAGGTGGTCCTTCCGCCGGCAGCCATGGGCCCGGTGGTGGCGCTCATAGGACTGGAGCTCTCCGGTTCAGCTGCCAGCAATGCAGGGCTTCTGGACGAGGTGCTGGACCCCAGAAAGACAATTGTGTTTGTTCTTACCCTGGGAACCGCTGTATTTGGTTCCATCCTGTTTAGAAAGTTCTTCTCGGTTATCCCTATCCTCATAGCGGTCATTGTGGGCTACGCGTCTGCCCTTGCCGCGGGTATCGTGGATTTTGCCGAGGTGGCAGCGGCTCCTGTTTTTGCCCTGCCTAATTTCAGCACGCCTAAGTTTAATCTGGAGGCTATCATGATTATCCTTCCGGTGCTCCTGGTCATCACCTCTGAGCACATCGGACACCAGGTGGTCACCAGCAAGATTGTGGGAAGGGATCTGTTAAAGGATCCGGGTCTTCACCGTTCCCTGTTCGGAGATAATTTTTCCACCATGATATCAGGACTGATAGGCTCTGTGCCCACCACCACCTATGGAGAGAATATCGGCGTCATGGCAATCACCCGTGTGTACAGCGTGCGCGTGATTGCGGGAGCGGCCGTGCTGTCCATTGTGTGCTCCTTTATCGGCAAGTTCTCCACTCTTATCAGCACCATACCCGGTCCTGTTATCGGCGGTATTTCCTTCCTGCTTTACGGTATGATTGGTACCTCAGGTCTGCGTATTCTGGTGGATTCCAGGGTGGATTACGGAAATTCCAGAAATCTGGCCCTTACCTCAGTCATATTTGTCACGGGTCTGTCGGGAATTGCCGTGAAGTTTGGAAATGTGCAGCTTACCGGTATGGTGCTGGCCTGCGTGGTAGGCATGATTTTAAGTCTGGTATTTTATGTTCTGGATTACTTTAAGCTTACCAATGATCAGTAGATTCAGGCTAAAAAATGTTTGACATCTGCGGGAAAACTTGTATAATATCTAGTAAGCTGAATCTTGATCAGCAGCCTGTCTGCTGGGGTATTCTGAGCCGTACTATACTCAGGATGGGGATTGAAATAAACCGTTGAAGCGGAGATCAAACCGTAGAGGGCGTTCACAGAGAGCAGGGGATGGTGGAATCCCTGTAACAGGCCGGCCGGCAAATGGACCGCTGAGGGAAAGGGGAAAGGCCGTCAGCCGACAGCTTACGCGCCAAGTATCCGGACCGCAGGCCTGCGTTAAGGGCAGAGCATGTACCGTACCGTTGTACCGCGCATGTTTGAGAGCGTATTAAAAAGTTAAGGTGGCATCACAGGCATTTTGGGATTCAGGCCTGTCCTTTCTTGAAAGGACAGGCCTTTTTGCGTATAATGATACCAAAACATAACAGAATGTATGGGATCAGAAGGGTCTAAAGCCTGTCTGAACGTATATCTGACAAACAAAACACGGTTGGGAAGGAGAAGGGGAATGTCCAAATCATTTTTAATGGGAAATGAGGCAATCGGCCTGGGCGCTGTCCGGGCAGGAGTTAAGGTGGTTTCCGGTTATCCAGGAACACCCTCGACGGAAGTACTGGAGACGGTGGCCAAGCATAATCCCGGAGATATCTATGTAGAGTGGTCTGTCAATGAAAAGGCAGGTATGGAGGTGGCGGCCGCGGCTGCATACACCGGAGCCAGGACCATGGTCACCATGAAGCAGGTAGGGCTGAATGTGGCCTCAGACCCTCTGATGAGCCTGGCTTATGTGGGGGTAAAGGGAGGCATGGTGGTAGTGGTGGCCGACGATCCGGGGCCCATATCTTCCCAGACAGAACAGGATACACGCAGGTTCGGCCAGTTTTCCAAGCTTCCGGTATTTGATCCCAGCTCTCCGGAAGAGGCATACGAGATGATTAAGGATGCCTTTGAATATTCTGAGAAATATCATACTCCTGTGTTGTTCCGCCCTACCACAAGGCTATGCCACGGATGCGCCAGCGTGGAGCTTAAGGAACGGGTCAAGCTTCCGGCGCCAGAGGGCTTTGTCAAGGATTCCGGCAAATGGGTCATTTTCCCCAGGCTGTCCCATGCAAACCACAGGATGATTGAGGCGCGCAATCCCATTATAGGGGAGGACTTTTCAAGCTACAGGTTCAACCTGCTGCATAGGGAAGAGGGAAACACGGTCAAGGGCATCATCACTCATGGCATCAGCTACGGGTTTGTCATGGAAGCCCTGAACGGATACAGAGGAGCAAGGGTGCTTAAGGTATCCACCCCCAATCCCATGCCTGAGCGTCTGCTTCTGGAATTCGCAGAAGGACTGGACCAGGTGATGGCTGTGGAGGAACTGGATCCGGTTCTGGAACAGGAGCTGCTTCTTCTTAGCGGCAGGCACCATCTGCCTCTGGAAGTAAAGGGCAAGCTTACAGGGGAAGTGCAGACCGCCGGTGAAAACTCCGTGGAGTCTGTCAGAAGGGTTCTGGAAGAGTATCTGGGAGAAGCCTATATCCGGTATCTGGAAGGACTGGAAGGCGGTGCAGCGGAGCCGGAAGCAGCCCTGCCGGTTCCGCCGCTGCCGGTGCGTCCGCCGGTACTCTGTGCCGGATGTCCCCACCGGGCATCCTTCTACGCGGTAAAGAGAGCCATGGAGAAGTTAAATGAAGGCCTGGGGGAGGGCGCGGCGCCCATAGAGGGAGTTTACTGCGGCGATATCGGCTGCTATACTCTGGGCAATGCAAAGCCTCTGGATATGGTGGACACCTGCCTGTGCATGGGCGCCGGGATTACCATGGCCCAGGGGCTGCAGCGGGTGGAGCCGGACAAACGGTATTTTTCCTTTGTGGGAGATTCCACCTTCTTTGCCTCCGGTCTCACAGGTATTGTCAATGCGGTATACAATGAGGCCAGCCTGACCCTGTGCATCCTGGACAACTCCACCACGGCCATGACAGGCCACCAGCCCCATCCGGGCACAGGCCGTACCATGATGGGAAATGTAGTGGAGAAAGTGGACATTACAAAGGTGCTGGAGGGCATTGGCGTAAAGAATACCGTTACAGTGGACGCGCTGGATTTAAATGCGTGTGTGGACGCCGTGCTTAAGCTGTCCGCCATGAAGGGCGTGAAAGCCATTATTTTCAAGTCCCCCTGTGCGGCTATCATAAAAAGCTTCCGGACGTGCAGGATTGCGGAGGACAGATGTGTGAACTGCCGGACCTGCATCAATGAGATTGGCTGTCCCGCATTGGTGCTGGACGGGGATATGGTGCGCATAGACAGCGGCCTGTGCACCGGATGCGGCCTGTGCAGCCAGATCTGTTCCGTAGACGCCATTGAAACGGTTAAATAGTCCTGCTTCAGACGGACAGGACAGGGAAGATGCTTGGAGAGCGAGGTATATAAGATGACAAAAAATGTATTGCTGTGCGGAGTGGGTGGTCAGGGCACTGTCCTGGCATCCCGTCTCATAGCCCTGGCGGCCATGGAGAAGGGAATGGAGGCCAGGGGAGCTGAAACCATCGGCATGGCCCAGAGGGGCGGAAGCGTGGTGAGTCATGTGCGTATCGGTGAGGAGATATATTCTCCGCTGATACCCCACGGCGGGGCAGACGTGATCATCGGCTTTGAACCGGCAGAGGCTGTCCGGTGCCTGCCTTACCTGAAAAAGGGCGGCTGTGTGGTGGTATCCCCGGCCCCCATACGGCCGGTGACCGCTTCCCTGACAGGAGGTGCCTACACGGGCCGGGAGATGATGGAATACCTGGAACATGCCGGGGAGAACCTGGTGGTGGTGGATGCAGCGTCCATTGGCATGGAGTGCGGTTCTCCGAAGGTGATGAATGTGGCCCTGCTGGGAGCGGCCATTGCCAGCGGACTGATAGGAATTTCCCTGGAGGAGATGGAGGCAGCCATTGAAAAAAGAGTGCCGGAAAAGTTCAAGGACATGAATATGAAGGCCCTGAAGCTGGGCGCGGCAGCCAGCGCCATGATAAGATAAACGGAGGATTAACCAGATGAAGATGAAAGAATCCCAGTTCCTTCTCATTAAGGAACAGCTCAAGAAACTGACAGCCAAGGAGTGCTTTTACAAGCATAAGCTGGAAGGCGTCAATGTGAATCAGATACAGTCCCAGGAGGATTTCGAGAAGCTCCCTTTTACCTGGAAGGGTGATTTGAGGGAAGCCTATCCTCTGGGCCTGATGGCTGCTCCGGAAGAGAAAATCGTGCGTATTCATTCTTCCTCAGGCACCACCGGAACACCGGTCATCATTCCCTATACCCAGAAGGATGTGGATGACTGGGCTCTGATGTTTGCGCGCTGCTATGAGATGGCGGGCATCACAAACCTGGACCGTATCCAGATTACGCCGGGATATGGTCTGTGGACAGCCGGAATCGGTTTCCAGCTGGGAGCGGAGCGTCTGGGCGCGATGACCGTTCCCATGGGACCCGGCAACACGGATAAGCAGCTGCGCATGATGATGGATATGAAGTCCACGGTCCTGTGCGCCACGTCCTCCTATGCTCTTTTGCTGGCGGAGGAGATTGCCAAGAGAGGCATTGGAGAGCGCATCCATCTGAAAAAGGGTGTTATTGGTTCCGAGCGCTGGGGCGAGAAGATGAGAAACAGGATAGCGGCTGAGCTGGGAGTGGATCTGTTCGACATTTACGGCCTTACGGAGGTGTACGGGCCGGGAATTGCCATTAACTGCGAGAAACAGGGAGCCATGCACTACTGGGATGACTACATATATATCGAGATTGTGGACCCCAAGACAGGTGAGGTGCTGCCTGACGGCGAGGTGGGAGAAATTGTCATCACTACCCTGAAAAAGGAAGGTGCTCCCCTGATTCGCTACCGCACTCACGACCTGTCCAGAATCGTGCCGGGAGACTGTCCCTGCGGTTCGCCTTATCCCAGAATCGGCACCCTCATTGGGCGTACCGACGATATGGTCAAGGTAAAGGGCGTGAACATATTCCCAAGCCAGATAGAGGAACTTTTAAGCTCCATAGAAGGTGCCTCCAGCGAATACCAGGTCATGGTGGACCACCTGATGGGCAAGGATGTGCTGACCTTATTTGTGGAGACAAATCCATCCATTAACAAATACGCCCTGGAAATCGAAATCCAGAATCAGTTTAAGGGGCGGATTGGCCTGACTCCTGTGGTGAAGCTGGTGGAGCTGGGCGAGCTTCCAAGAAGCGAGAAGAAGTCTACCCGTGTATTTGACAACCGGTATTAAGGCAGTCATGGAGGTTTAAACTGGCTGCAAAGGCCGCACCAGCACTTCCCTGGCATTTTGGGGCCTGAGGGCGATGACCGTGTCCTGTATCTGGTAGGCGGACATGCGGCCGCGCCTCCCCTTCAGAATACAGGTCACCAGTGCCGGGGCTGTAAAACCCAGCTCTTCCAGCCGCAGCGACATAGGCGGTTCGCTGATAACCCAGACGATTTCGGCCCGTTCTCCCGGTTTCAGTTCATGTAGCGGATAGACCATAGTGAATCACCGTTCAGGTTTGTTATGATATTATATGCAGAGTACGTATCAGTGGGAATAAAAGGAGGGTTGTCACACTTTTGGCCCAGCCCCGTATAATAAAGTACAACCTAGATGAAAGGAGATTAACACTATGAATTATAATAATTGTAATGGTTGGAATGAATATGCAGGAACTTATGAGGGAGCTTATTATGCAGGGGATGCAGCGTTTGCCAGAACGGCCGCTGCAGGCGGAAACTGCGGAAGTACTGCGGCCGCAGCCGCAGCAGGCACTGCCGGGTCATGCGGCGGAACAGGCCGGACCTGCGATTTATACTGGCAGGGCTATATGGCAGGGTTCTATGCCAACAACAGATGTAATCAGTCGGCTGAGGCAAGGACAGCTGCCCAGGCAGCAGACCGGACCGCTGCGGCTTCAAACTGCCGCTGTTCCTGCAATAACTGCAATAATTGCGGTAATTGGAACAATTGCGGCAACTGCGGCAACTGCCGCTCTTAAAAACTGCCGCTCTTAAAATAACTGTCGCTCTTAAAATACCTGAAGTTTGGGGATTATATTATTCAACATGAATGCTGAAACGGCCAGGGCTTCCCAAAGGGAGGCCCTGGCCCGGAGCATTAAAAGGGTATATTGCGGCATGTTCTAATCCAGAATGACCTTTACCGGTGAATCCACAATCATGGTATCGGGTGTTACGAGACAGTCATATGCCAGCACATGGACGCCGGCTTCACGGGCCTGCCTGAGCGCGTCCCCAAAGGCCGGATGGGTCATGTCATTGGGGGTAAAGCCACGGATGCCCTTCATCTGGATGACAAACAGGACATAAGCCTCATAACCTTCCTCATGGGCCCTTATAAGGCCCTTTAAGTGTTTGATGCCCCGTTCCGTGGGCGCGTCAGGAAACATGGCCACACCGTTTTCCTCCAGGGTTACGCCTTTGACTTCCATAAAGGCCGGGGACACTGCCTTTGTATCCCGGTCTCTCAGGGAGAATGCCAGGTCAAACCGTGAGTCGCCGTGGGTGACCTCCCGCCGTATGTCACAGGGCACATAAGGTCCAAGAGGGGAAAAGGGGGAGCCGGCTTTTTCCGCACAGCCGCGGCTGTCCATGCTGCCGTCCAGTGAGGTCAGCCACTCCCATGCAGCCTTGTTGGGGGCCTGGGAGTCCATATTGATGAACAGATCATTTTTATATACGCCAATCAGGTCATACTCGGTCTTTCTTCCGGAAACAGCTGCGTCCGGATGGAATTCCAGTATAACCGCGGCTCCGGGAATCAGAAGCTCCCGGCACCGGCCGGTGTTTTTTACATGGCATACCACTGTTCTGTTCCCTGTCTTTACATGGGCGATAAAGCGGTTGGGCCGGCTTACAAAGGTTCCGGCAACTATGTGTTCATAGGTCATGATAATGTTCCTCCCGGGCTTATTGGGCCTGTACGGATACCGCGGCTGATGAGGCCCGGCCGGTATGGGGACAGGCTGTATCAGTATACCAGATAAAGGGCGGAAAAGGAAGGTATCAGTGTTTGCAGTTGCGTCTGTCCGGGAAATATGTTAATATTTTGGTAACATTACTAATTGAGAATTTCAAAAGCGAGGAAAAAGAGTATGGGATTAACCTATCAGAGTACAAGAGGCGGTGAAAAGGAAGTGACAGCTTCCATGGCCATCTTACAGGGCCTTGCAAAGGACGGCGGCCTGTTCATGCCGTCCTGTATTCCGCAGCTGGATGTGCCCCTTGAAAAGCTGGCGTCCATGACATACCAGGAAACAGCGTATGAGGTCATGAAGCTGTTCCTGACAGATTATACGGAAAAGGAACTTAAGGACTGTATCGCCAGGGCCTATGACAGCAAGTTTGATACAGAGGAGATAGCGCCTCTGGCAAAGGCTGACGGGGCATATTATCTTGAACTGTACCATGGAAGCACCATAGCATTCAAGGACATGGCTCTGTCCATCCTGCCGCACCTTATGACGACAGCGGCCAGGAAGAACCATGTGGACCGGGAAATCGTCATTCTCACGGCCACATCCGGGGATACGGGCAAGGCGGCCATGGCCGGATTTGCAGATGTGCCCGGCACACGGATCATTGTATTCTATCCCAAGGACGGAGTCAGCAAGGTCCAGGAGCTTCAGATGCGCACCCAGAAAGGGGACAACACCTCTGTGGTGGCAATCCACGGCAATTTTGATGACGCTCAGACCGGCGTGAAGAAAATGTTCGGGGACAAGGACCTGGAAGCAGAGCTTATGGGAAAGGGGTTCCAGTTTTCCTCGGCAAATTCCATTAACATTGGCCGTCTGGTTCCTCAGATTGTATACTATGTATATGCTTATGCCAAACTGTTAGAAGCAGGAGAGATAGAGAAGGGCGAGAATATCAATGTGGTGGTGCCCACAGGTAATTTCGGCAATATCCTGGCAGCCTATTTTGCCAAGCGCATGGGGCTTCCTGTAAAGACTCTGGTATGCGCCTCCAATGACAATAAAGTCTTGTATGACTTTTTTACCACAGGAATTTATGACAGGAAAAGAGAGTTTATCCTCACCAATTCACCGTCCATGGATATCCTTATATCCAGCAACCTGGAGCGCCTCATCTACATGAGTACAGGATGTGACGCCCTTGCAAGCGGAAACCTGATGCGGGGGCTTTCCCAGGAGGGAAGATATGAGGTTACGCCTGAAATGCGCGCCTTCATGTCTGATTTTGTGGGAGGTTTTGCCACCCAGGAGCAGAACGCTGCCACCATCAAAAAACTGTTTGATGATACGGGCTATCTCATTGACACCCATACAGGCGTTGCGGCTTCTGTATATGGAAATTACAGGAAGGAAAGCGGGGATGACACAAAGACAGTCATAGCGTCCACTGCCAGTCCGTATAAATTCTCCCACAGTGTCATGGAAGCCATTGCAGGCAGGGAAGGACTGGAGGGCAAGGATGAATTTGAAATTGTGGATGCGTTAAGCGCCCTGTCCGGCGTCGCTGTTCCCCAGGCTGTGGAGGAAATCCGCCATGCAGCCGTCCGCCATAACAGGGAATGCGGCGTGGATGATATGAAGAACGAGGTAAAGGACATCCTGGGCATCAGCTGATTTAATGAAAAACATCTTCCTTTTTGTTCGCGTATGCGATATAATGGGTGAGATAGTTAATAAAATAACAAAGTTATAAGGAGGTATAATATGTTAGTTTCAGCAAAAGACATGCTTGAAAAAGCAAGGGAAGGCAAGTACGCAGTTGGCCAGTTTAACATCAACAACCTGGAGTGGACCAAGTCCGTACTGCTGACAGCAGAAGAACTGAAATCTCCGGTTATCCTGGGCGTATCCGAGGGCGCAGGAAAGTATATGACAGGATTTAAGACAGTTGCTGCCATGGTTGAGGCCATGATGGAAGAACTGAACATCACGGTTCCGGTTGCCCTGCATCTGGACCATGGTACTTACGATGGCTGCTATAAATGTATCAAAGCAGGATTTTCCTCCATCATGTTTGATGGTTCCCACTATCCAATCGAAGAGAACATCGAGAAGACAAAGGAGCTGGTTAAGGTAGCACATGCCATGGGTCTGTCCCTGGAGGCAGAGGTTGGCTCCATCGGCGGTGAGGAAGACGGCGTGGTAGGCTTAGGCGAGTGCGCTGATCCTCAGGAGTGCAAGGCCATCGCTGATCTGGGAATTGACTTCCTGGCAGCCGGTATCGGCAATATCCACGGCAAATATCCTGAGAACTGGCCGGGCCTGCGCTTCGATGTACTGGAGCAGGTAAAGGCAGCCGTAGGCGACATGCCTCTGGTTCTTCACGGCGGTACAGGTATCCCTGAGGATATGATTAAAAAGGCTATCAGCCTGGGCGTTGCAAAAATCAATGTAAACACAGAGTGCCAGCTGTCCTTCGCAGCAGCCACCAGGGAATACATCGAGGCAGGCAAGGACCTGAAGGGCAAGGGCTTTGACCCAAGAAAGCTTCTGGCTCCGGGCGCTGATGCTATCCGGGCAACTGTTAAGGAAAAGATGGAGCTGTTCGGTTCCGTCGGCAAGGCCTAATATATGATGTACCGGCTGATTTATAATCTACATCACTATAACAGATGCCAGTTATTAATGCAGCTTCATAATCCTTATTAGAATAAAAATGCATATTTATTTAAAAACCACTTGCAATTTCAGTGGAAATGGTTTATTTTAATAAAGAACAAAGGTGTTCTCTCTCAGAGGGGGAACACCT